>Ga0316226_1001368_pt1 | contig 26524 bp, 23 predicted proteins | sample TBH18017metaG_FD_206009 | JGI IMG/M metagenome (GOLD analysis project Ga0316226, IMG submission 206009) | Freshwater microbial communities from Trout Bog Lake, Wisconsin, USA - TBH18017 | ecosystem: Environmental > Aquatic > Freshwater > Lake > Hypolimnion/Profundal zone | place: USA: Wisconsin...
TCCGCGTTGAGGGTGACGTAGTCGTGCGTGAGGTCGCTGAAGTAGACGGTGCTGGCGGCGCCCGGGCCGTTGAGGGCGACGCTCAAGGCGATCTCGGGCTGTTGCATCACGGCCGCCAGCCGGCCCAGCTGGACGGAGTCCAGCGCCGCCGGCTGGCCGTGTTCCACGATCACGACGTCCTCGTAGGCGATGCGCGCCGGCAGCGCCTGCCGGCCGTCGCGCCCGAGCGCCTGTCCGATGGCCTGCATGATGCGGCCCCAGTTGGCGTCGCGACCGTAGAACGCCGTCTTGACCAGCGGCGAGTTGGCGACGGCGCGCGCGACGGACTCGGCTTCGCCGTCGTCGCGCGCCCCGGTGACGTCCAGCCGCATCGTACGCGTGGAGCCCTCGCCGTCGGCGACGATCGACACGGCGAGCGAGAGGAGCGCGGCCTTCAGCACTTCCCCCAGCCGCGTCAGGCTCTCCTCCCCAGGCGTGACGCCCGAGGCACCGTTGCAGAGCCCGACGACCATGTCGTTGGTCGACTCCTGGCCGTCCACGGTGATGCGGTTGAACGACGCCTCGACGCCGCCGTGCAGCAACCGCGCCCAGTCCGCCTCCCCGATCGCGGCGTCGCAGGTGACGAAGCACAGCATCGTCGCCATGTTGGGGCTGATCATGCCGCACCCCTTGGCGGCGAAGCCGAGCCTGACCCCGCCCTCCGGCAGCCGCACGTCGAGGGCGCCGGACTTGCCGTGCTTGTCTGTGGTGCGGATCGCCTGCGAGAAGTGGGCGCCGCCGCCGCGCGCGAGCGCGTGGGCCGCGGCGGCGATCCCGGGCTCGATCTTCTCCATCGGCAGGTCCACGCCGATGAGGCCGGTCGAGGCGACGCCGACCAGCTCGACCGGCAGGCGAAGCTCGTTGGCCGCCAGCAGCCGCATGCGGGCCGCGTCGGCAAGGCCCTGCTTGCCGGTGCAGGCGTTGGCATTGCCGGCGTTGACGACCATCGCGCGCAGGTGGCCGCAGTCACTCGTCTCCCGCGTGAGCCTGACCGGCGCGGCCGCGGCGGCGTTGCTCGTGAAGGTCGCGGCCGACACGCCAGCGATCTCGGAGGCGACGATGCCGAGGTCGAGCTTCCCGCGCTTCTTCACGCCGCTGGCGACTCCGGAGGCGACGAAGCCGCGCGGGTGCGTCACGCCTCCGCCCGCCTCGAGCGCCCATGCCGGCAGCGCTGCGAACCTGGTGGCCGGCAGCATCTCAGACCAGCCCTTCGTGCTCGGGCAGGCCGAGCATGACGTTCATGTTCTGGACGGCCTGCCCGCTGGCGCCCTTCATCAGGTTGTCGATCACGCTGAAGACGACGACGCGGCCGGCCCGCTGGTCGACGTGCGCGTGGATACGGCAGTAGTTGGTGCCGACCACCTCCTTGAGCTGCGGCGGCGCGTCGCAGACCTCGACGAATCCCTCGCCGTCATAGAGCTCGTGGAACAGCGCCGCGATCTGCTCCGCGCCCGGCAGCGGCAGCGTGCCCGGGCGCACGTAGATCGTCTCGCTGATGCCGCGCTGGAGCGGCGCCAGGTGCGGCACGAAGGTGAGACTCGGCGCGTGCGCGGCGGTCGCAGGCGATGCACCGAACGGGAACGAGGCCGAGCCGGGCGCGACCGGCGCCACGCCACCCGAGCCGGCGAGGCCGGCGGCGATCTCGGGATAGTGCCGGTGGGTCTGCAGCCCGTAGGCGACGAGGTCCGAGTCGACGGCGCAGAAGTGCGTCGCTTCCTTGGGCGTCTTGCCGGCGCCGCTCACGCCGGACTTGGCGTCGATGACGACGTCCACCAGGCCCAGCTGCCGAAGCGGAGCCAGCGCGAGCAGCGCCGCCGTCGGGTAGCAGCCCGGGTTGGCGACGAGTGCCGCTGAGGCGATCTCGTCGCGGTGCAGCTCGGTGAGGCCGTACACCGCGGGCGCCAGTTCAGGGCACGGATGCGGCCCGTACCACTCGCGATAGGTGTCCGCCTCGAGCCGGAAGTCGGCGCTGAGGTCGATCACCCGGGCGCCGTCGTCGAGGAGACGCCTGACCACCGGCGCAGCTTCGCCGTGCGGCGTGCACACGAAGGCCACGTCCACGCCGCCCACTTCCGCCTGGGGGCAGAACTCGAGGTCGGCGCGCACGCGCGGAAGGTACGCGGGCACCGGGGTGCCGGCGAGCGTCTCTGAGCTCATCTGCGTGAGTCTCACGGAAGGGTGCCGCAAGAGCAGCTCGGCGAGCAGGGCGCCGGTGTAACCGCTGCCGCCGACGATGCCGACGTCGGCGACGCACGGATCGAAGACTTCGGCAGGCGACGGGGCGGTCATGGGCGACTGGGCGAGGTCGAGGGTCTGTGCGCAGGTGGTGGGTGTCATCAGGCACTCCGGGTACACGTCGGGATCGAGTCGGGACGAGGGCGATGCGCCGGCGGAGGGCTGGAAGCGGACGTCTGCGCGAGCGAAGAGCTCGAGCTAGAGCAGACGAGTGTGCCCACCGGCCGGCGTGCGTCGTGCACGTCGGGCGCGCAGGGCGGAGCAGCGCGTGTGGCCCGCGTCGGGGCGGGCCTGCGGGACGATCGTCGTTGTGGGCGCGCTGCTCATCGTCGGGGGACTATACCTGCCAGGTGCGAATGATGCAAGCGCCCAAGCACATGTCTGATGATTATGCACAGCGACAGCGACGTCGGCATTCACCGCTGTGCCTCAGCAGAGGTCCTCGCCGCGGCATCCGAAGGACCCTCGCGGGCCGCGTCCGGCCATGGCGCCAAGTCGCCGATACCCTCACCGATCCCGGCGAAGGCGAGTCTCACCTCGATCTCCTCGATCAGCCTGACGGCCTGCTGCGCATCCATGCAACAGGCATAGCAACCGCAGCTGGGATGACTCTGGGACAAGGCTGACAGTCACCTGTGACTCACTCGGCAGGACCCGCACGAGGTTCGCAAGAAGCCGCTCGGGAGCGTAGCGCGGAGCACACGGAGTGCGGGCGGACAACCCGACGGGCGGGGCGGCCGTTCCCGGCCGCCCCGCCCGCGAAGCTAGCTCCCTCGCGTCGCGCGCGTCAGCGCAACGTCGCCGCGAACTCCCGCTCCAGCGCGGCAAGGATCTTGGCGCGCACCGCAGCGATGTCCTTCTCGCCCAGCGTGCGCTCGGGCGAGCGCATCACGACGCGCAGTGCCAGCGAGCGCTTGTCGGCGTCCACCTGGTCGCCCTCGTAGACGTCGAAGACGCGCACGCTGCGCACCAGCTTGCCGCCGGCGCGGCGCGCGACCGCGACGACGCCGTCGGCGGTCGCATCGCGGCCGACCACCACCGCCAGGTCCTGACTCGCCGGCGGGTACGAGCCGAGATCCTCGAACGCGGGTGTCGGAAGGGCGACCGCGGCGATGCGGTCGAGCGCCAGCATCGCGACGAATACCTCGATGTCCTCCACGCCGTAGGCCGCGGCAACGTCCGGCCGCAGCATGCCCGCCACGCCGATGCCGCCGGCCTTGGGCAGCGTGACTATCGCCGACTTGCCGGGATGGAGGTACGGGAAGTGTGCCGCCGACTCGCCGAGCGCCGCGAACTCAGCCTCGAGGGCCAAGGCGGCCAGCGCGGCCTCGATGACGCCCTTCAGGGCGAAGAAGTCGGCCGGGCGAGGGGCCGCGGTCCAGCTTTCGGGCTGCAGCGGACCGGCGAGCACGATCCCGAGAGCCTCGGGCTCGTGCGGGAGGACGGCGCCGGGCTCGGCCGCGTGCGCCGGCGCCGCGACGACCTCGTCGTCCCACAGGTAGACCTTGCCGAGCTCGAAGATGCTGGGCGGCTCGTTGAGACGCGACAAATTGTCGCGCACCGCGCCCAGCAGGCCCGGCAGCAGCATCGTGCGCATGACGGACTGCTCGACGCTCATGGGGTTGCTCAGGCGTACGGGACGGAGCCGCACGTCGCCCCCGGGCAGGCCGAGCGGCGCCAGCGAGTCGGGCGCCACGAACGAGTACGTGATCACCTCGTCGAGGCCGCAGCCGGCCAGGGCGCGCCGCACGGCGCGCCTCACCTGCTGCGGCCCGGTCAGCCCGCCGGAGGTGCGATGGCGCGGCAGGGTCCCGGTCGCCCGGTCGTAGCCCGAGATGCGCCCGACCTCTTCGATGAGGTCGACCTCACGGCCAAGGTCCGGACGGAAGCTGGGCGGGGTCACTGTCCACTCGGCGGTTGACGATCCCGGGCCGGCGGCAGCGGCGCGCGGCGCGGCCTCGTCGGCGGCCGCCGGTGCGCCCTCGTCGACTTCGCACTCGAGCCGGCGCATGATCGTCGCCTGCTCGGCGGCCGGGACGACGTAGCCGAGCAGGGCGTCGGCCTTCGCCGGCCGGAACCGCAATTTGCGTGGCGCCGGCGGCTCGCCGGCGACGTCGACCGTGCCCGGCGCGACGACGCCGCCGCACAGCTCCTCGAAGAGACGCGTCGCGAACGCCAGCCCGCCGGGGACGAGCGTCGCGTCGAGCCCTTTCTCGAACCGGTTGCTCGCCTCGCTGCGGATGCCGGTGTGCGACTCGGTGCGCAGGATGCTCGGGCCGTTGAAGTTGGCCGCCTCGAGCACGAGGCTGGTCGTCTGAGCATCCACCTCGGCGTCGACGGCGCCGAACACGCCGGCGATGACCAGCGGCCGCGCCGCGTCGGCTATGACCAGCATCTCGCCGTCGAGCGTGCGCTCCACGCCGTCCAGCGTGACGATCTTCTCGCCGTCCCGGGCCCGGCGCGTGATGAGCTTGTCGCCCTCGATCTTGCCGGCATCGAAGGCGTGCAGCGGCTGACCCCAGCCGAGCATCACGTAGTTGGTGACGTCGACGACGTTGTTGATAGGACGCATCCCGGCGTGCGTGAGGCGTGCCTTGAGCCACGCCGGCGACTCGCCGACCTCGACGCCGCGGACTACCCGCGCCGCGTAGCGCGGGCACAGGTCGGCGGCGACGACTTCCACCGCGATCGACTCCGCGGCGGGCGCGCCGCCCTCGAACGCCGGTCCGGCGGTGGGCGGCGGCGCCAGCGCCGCTCCCGACGCCGCCGCCACCTCGCGGGCGATGCCGTAGATGCTGAAGCAGTCCGGCCGGTTGGAGGTGAGCTCCAGCTCGAGGACCGCCTCGCTCACCGGCAGGTGGTCCTGAAGCGGGGCGCCGACCGGCCAGTCCGGCGGCAGGATCGCGATGCCCGGGCTCTTCTCCTCGTAGCCCAGCTCCTGCTCGCTCATCATCATGCCGTTGCTCTCCACGCCACGAAGGTTGGCCTTCTTGAGCTTGAGGCCGTTCTCGAGCGTCGCGCCAGTCATAGACACAGCCACGACGTCACCGGCCTGGAAGTTGTCCGCGCCGCAGACGATCTGCGTGACGCCGCCGTTGGCCTCGCCGACGTCCACGGTGCAGAGGCTCAGCTTGTCGGCGTTGGGATGCTTGTCGCGCGTCAGCACCTTGCCGACCACGAAGCGCGCCAGGTTCTCCGGGTCGCGCGGGGCGCCGACCCAGTCGATGCCCTCCACCTCCGTGCCGGACATCGTGAGCAGCCCGGCGAGCTCCTCCACGGTGCCCTGCCAGTCCACGTACTCCTTGAGCCAGCTGATCGGTACTCTCATCGTCGCCGCCCCCTCTCAGAACTGCCGCAGGAAGCGGACGTCGTTGTCGTAGAACAGGCGCAGGTCGGGGATGCCGTGCTTGAGCATCGCCATGCGCTCGACTCCCATGCCGAAGGCGAAGCCGCTGACCTCCTCCGGGTCGTAGTCCACGAACCCGTAGACGTTGGGGTCGACCATGCCGGCGCCCATGATCTCGAGCCAGCCGGAGTGCTTGCACGAGCGGCAGCCCTTGCCGCCGCAGAGCCCACAGTCCACGTCGACCTCGATGCTCGGCTCCGTGAACGGGAAGAAGTGCGGCCGGACCCTGATGTTCCGGTCCGGCCCGAAGAACTCGCGCGTGAAGTGCGCCACGGTGCCCTTGAGGTCGGCCAGCGTGATGCCCTCGTCCACGACGAGGCCCTCGGCCTGGTGGAACATCGGCGTGTGCGTGGCGTCGGAGTCACGCCGGTACACCTTGCCGGGGCTCAGGACGTACACCGGCGGGCGCTGCCCCTCCATGACGCGCACCTGCACGGGAGAGGTGTGGGTGCGCAGCAGGACGCCGCGGTCGGCGTCCACGACTGCCTCCGGCATGGTCTCGCGCTGTTCCACGACCCAGAACGTGTCGTGGGCGGAACGCGCCGGGTGGCTCGGCGGCGTGTTGAGCGCCGTGAAGTTGTAGTAGTCGAGCTCCACCTCGGGGCCCTCGGCAATGCGGTAGCCGAGGCCGACGAAGATGTCCTCGACCTCGCGCATCGTCTGGCTGATGAGATGCTCGTGACCGACCGGGAACGGCTGGCCCGGGAGCGTGACGTCGATGCGCTCCTCGGCGAGCGACGTGCTGAGGGCGGCGGCCTTGAGCTCCGCCTCACGCTCGTCGACCAGCGCCTCAAGCTCCTTGCGGATGATGTTGCCGCCCTTGCCGACCAGCGGGCGGTCCTCGGCGGGCAGCGTGGAGATCGAGCGCAGCAGCTCGGTGAGCGGACTCTTGCGACCGAGCGTCGTCACACGCACCTGTTCGAGGGCGCCGGCGTCGGGCGCGCGCAGGATCGCCTCGCGCCCGGTGTGATACATCGCCGCCAAGCCTGGGGCGCGTATCTTGAGCATCTGCAGGTCTGCGTCGTCCATGGTCATCCTTCCTCGGGCGCCGGCGAGCGGCGCGGGGGGTCTTCGGAGGCGCCGGCTGACCGGCGCGAGAACTCGTAGAGGGCGATCGCGCCGGCGACGCCGGCGTTGAGCGACTCGACGGCACCGGCCGTGGCCGGTGCCAACGGGATCGTGACCAGCTGCGTGACGCAGGCGAGCGCCTCGGGGGAGAGCCCCGGACGCTCGGCGCCGACGACGAGCACGGCCGGCGTGCCTCGCCGGGCCTTGCCAATGGGCGTGCCGCCGTGCGCGGCGAGACCGTACACCTCGGCGCCGGGCAGCTGCTCGACCAGCTCGCGCAGCGGCAGCTCCGGACAGAGCGGGACAGCGAAGACGGCGCCCATGCCGGCGCGCACCGTCTTGGGGCCGTACAGGTCGGCGGAGCCGGGCGCGGCCGCGAAGGCGGCGGCGCCGAAGGCGACCGCCGCGCGCAGCAGCGTGCCCATGTTGCCGGGGTCGGCGATGCCGTCCGCGTACACGACGAGCCCGGCCGCCGCACGCTCGCGCAGCGAGACCAGCGGCGGCCGCTCCGGAAGCGGGAAGACGGCGAGCGCGTCCGGCGGCGTCTCCAGAGTGGAGAGCCGGTGCGCGACGCGCTCGTCGACGGGGTACATGGCCGGCGGCGGAGTATCGCCCCCGCCGAGCGCGACGGCGAGCTCCTCGGCGCGCTCCTCGCGCACGAAGATCACCTGCGGCCGGAGGCCGGCCGCGACGAGGTCGGCGCCTTCCACCAGGAAGGCGCCTTCGCGCTCACGGAACTTGCGCTGCCGCAGAGACGCCGCTCGCTTGACGAGGGCGTTCTGCGTGCTGGTGATCGGTCGGCCTAAAACCCCAAGCGGCTCGCCTGCCCCGCGTCCGGCGCTCAGGCCGCTTCGAGGGCCGCGCGCGCCTGAGCGACGAGCGAGGCGAAGTACTTGGGGTCGCTCACGGCGAGCTCGGCCAGGATCTTGCGGTCGAGCTCCACCTGGGCCAGCTCGAGCCCGTGCATGAACTGGTTGTACGACAGGCCGTTCTCGCGCGCGCCGGCGTTGATGCGGATGATCCACAGACGGCGAAACTCGCGCTTGCGCACGCGGCGGTCGCGGTAGGCGTACTGCCCACTGCGCTGCACCTGCTCTTTGGCGCGCTTGTAGCTTGAGTTCTTAGTGGCGCGGTAGCCCTTCGCCTGCTCGAGCACCTTCCGGCGCTTCTTGCGGGCGCTGACGCTCCGTTTAACTCGAGACATGGTAGGTACTCCTCGGAACTTGTGGGCTCAGCGGAGCCCCAACAGGCGCTTGATCCCTTTGGAATCTGCCTGGCTGACGTCGTACGCCTTGCGGAACCCGCGCTTGCGCTTGGAGCTCTTGTGCTCCAGGAGGTGGCTCTTCATCCCGTGGCGGCGGACCAGCTTGCCCGTGCCCGTGAGACGAAAGCGCTTCTTGGACGCGCTGTGGGTCTTTGTCTTCGGCATACGCACCTCCTCCCGCTACTTCACCGGCGCGAGCATCATGATCATGTTGCGCCCATCCTGAAGAGGCTTGGACTCGATCACGCCGTATTCCTTTACGTCCTCCGCGAGGCGCAGGAGCAACTGCTCGCCGCGTTCCGGATGGACCATTTCGCGGCCACGGAACATGATCGTCACTTTGACCTTGTCCTTGTGCTCGAGGAACCGCAGCACGTGGCCCTTCTTCGTCTCGTAGTCGTGCACGCCCACCTTGGGCCGGAACTTGATCTCCTTGATCACGATCTGGCTCTGGTGCTTGCGCGCCTGCTTCGCCTTGAGCTCGAGCTCGTAGCGGTACTTGCTGTAGTTCATGACCCGGCAGACGGGCGGATCGGCCTGAGCGGCCACCTCGACGAGGTCGAGATTATGCTCGGCGGCGTAGTCCTGAGCGAAGCGGATCGACTGGACGCCGAGCTGCTCGCCGTTCTCGTCTATCAACCGGACCTGCGGCACCGTGATGCCGTCGTTGATGCGGATGCGGACCTCGTTGGCCCGGTCGCGCATGAACTTATCTCTGGGAGAAAATGGTCTACCCATACGGAAAAAGGCTCGCCGGCGGCGAGCCCTCACGATCTCCTTTCTCGTGATGGACCCTGTCGACCGGCAAAGGGCGCAGGGTGGGGGACTCGCAAGTTCCCTCTTGATGGCGCACGGCAGTATACACGACGGCGGCACGAGCGTCGAGAAACGGGCGCTCGCGCCGCCGTCCTTCAGGCGTTAGTGCTCTGGGCTACTCCACGCGCTCGTCCGCGTAGGGGATGGGCATACCCTCGCCCGGCCACGTCTCGGGCCTGCGGCGGAAGAACTCCGGCCGCGCGACCCACATGACGATCATGAGGATGATGCCAAGCACGACGACGCCGATACCCATGAGCAGCGTACCGCCGATGCCGAACACAGTGGCGTAGCTGTTGCTGGGCGTGAGATCGTCGGAGATCACCTTGACCAGCACCAGGGCGAACAAGACGGCCCCGACCGTAGGTGCCAGTCCGATGAGCAGGAAGTTCTTCCAGCTCTTGAACAACTCCTTGCGGTAGTAGACGGTGGCCGCGAGGCCGGTGCCGCCATACGCAAGGCAGATCATGATGCCGAGCGCCGCGATGGCGTCGTAGAGCAGGTTGACGTTGACCCAGGTCAGCATGACGTACCAGAGGATCGAGAGGACCGAGAGGATGATCGTGCCCTTGAACGGGGTCAGGTACTTTGGGTGGATCTCGCCGAAGATCTTGGGCAGCGACTTGTGCGCCGCCATGGACAGCGTCTGGCGGGTGAGCGGTAGCAGCGTGGTCAGCGCGGAGGCCGCGGCGGAGGTGAATACGCAGAGCAGCACGAGCTTGTCCCAGGGGCTGCCCATGACGTCCTTGGCGATGGGCGCGAACACGTCTCCGGAGTTCTTCGAGAGGAACTCCGCCCCGTGGTACATCTGCATGGCGACCGTGACCATCACGTACAGGAGCACGAGCACCAGGGTGTTGAGCACCGCCGACACGCCCGGCATGGTGTTGGAGTTCTCGCTCTCCTCGTTGATGGCCGTGACAGAGTCCCATCCCCAATACAGGAAGACGGCCAGCGTCACGCCTGCGGCCAGTTGGTTCCCCGAAAGGTGCGTGGTGAAGAACCAGGACAGCTTGATCGGCGCATAGCCGGCCGGATGGGTGGCGACCGCCTTCACGATGGCCCAGATGGTGAAGAGCACGAGGGGCACGATCTGCAGGATCATGAGCACGTACTGGACCTTCTCCGACATCTTGATGCCGATCGCCACGAAGATGGTGACGAAGATGATCCAGCAGACGCCGCCGAACGTGCACCAGAAGGTGGAGTCGCCAAGGCTGTTGAGCCCGAAGAAGTAGAACATGTACTGTGCCGCGATCTGCGCGAGGTTGGCCATCACGATCACGGACGCGGCGACCGCGGTGAAGCCGATGACCCAGCCGATCTGGGGGCCGAAGGCGCGCGCCGTCCAGATGAACGTCTCGCCGCAGTCGGGGTCGGCTCGGTTCATGTAGTAGAAGCCGCTGGCGACCAGCAGCATGGGGATGAATGCGGCAAACATGATGAACGGGGAGGCCAGGCCGACGACGCCGGCGATGAGGCCGATGGTCGCCGCCAGACTGTAGCCGGGCGCGACCGAGGCCACGCCGAAGACTACGCTGCCGAGAAGCCCGATGGCTCCGGACTGGAGCCCCTTGTCGCTCGTGGCGACGGCGGGCTTGCCCGTGACGGGCGAGTTGTCCAAGACGAACCTCCTCCCGCGCCGGCACGGCGCCGGCGCCCAGACTGGTCCGGAGACGGCCGGACCGACCACATCTCCGGCAACCTAGAAAGCGCCGGCTTCGTCGTCAAGGGCGCTCCCTGCGGCACAACAGACCTAGGAATGCCGCTGGCTTGTACCGAATGGAGCAGGAGCCACCCGCCCAGGAGCAGTCCATGCCCAAGAAGCCGCCGCACCCCGCCTCGTTCCTCGTGGACGCCGGCGGGGCTCACGAGCACGTCGACGACGAGCTCGTCAGACAGCACCTCGCCGAGAGCGAGTTCTTCTGGCTCGATCTGTACCGGCCGACGCCCGAGGACCTGAAGCTGCTCTCGGACGTGTTCGAGTTCCACCCCCTGGCCGTCGAGGACGCGGCGCACTTCGGCCAGCGGCCCAAGTACGATCCGTTCGACGACTTCGCGTATCTCGTCGTCTACGGCGCCAATGAGGACAAGGACGGCCTCGTCGAGGTGCACTGCTTCTTCGCCGAGAAGTACCTCGTGACGGTACACCGTGACAGCTGCCCGCCGTTCGACGAGTTGCGCCAGCGGGCGGCCGCGGAAATGCAGCCGCCGGCCGAGGGCACGATGCTCCTGTACATGGTCGTCGACTCGCTGGCCGACAGCTTCCTCCCCGGCCTCAGCAAGCTGGACGACCGCATCGACGACCTCGAGAACGGCGTGCTGCAGAAGCCAGACGAAGCGCAATTGCAGGAGCTCTTCCGCCTCAAGCGCCGGCTGGTCACCTGGCGCAAGGTGATAAGCCCCGAGCGCGACACCTTCGCCCGCATCGTCACCGGCGTCATCAAGATCCCCGGCATGACGCCGGAGATGGAGCGCTACTTCCGCGACGTCTACGACCACCTCATCCGCATCAGCGACCTCGTGGACAGCTACCGCGACCTGCTCACGGGCGCCATGGACGTGTACCTCTCCACCGTCTCGAACCGGCTCAACGAGGTGATGAAGCGGCTGACCATCGTGGCGACGATCTTCATGCCGCTCACCTGGATCACCGGGTTCTTCGGGATGAACTTCGGCCGCATGGTGCTCAACATCACCGGGTGGCCGGCCTTCCTCGTCTTGGGCCTAGCCACCCAGGTGGCCGCCGTGGCCGTCATGTTCGTTCTATTCCGGCGGCGTGGCTGGATGTGAGGCGCGCCGGCGCCCGCGTGCGTCAGGGAGCCGGGACCAGCCACCCACGCAGGTGGTCGACGGCGACGAAGCCGAGGCCGGCGTAGAGCGGCTCGGCGCCCGGCACCGAGACCAGGCCGAAGAGGTGAGCGCCCTCGCCGACGTGGTGGTCGATGGCGGCCGAAAGCGCTTCGGAGGCAGCGCCGCGGTGACGGTGCGCGCGCCGCGTCCCGACGGCGCAGAGCGTGACCGTGCCGGCCACCCGCGCCGAGCCGACCGCAGCCACGGCGCGGTCGCCGTACCGGGCGAGGAAGAGGTCGGCGGCCTCGAGTTCGAGGAAGCGCTCGCCCATCATGTGCGCGCACCACTCGAGCGGCAGCTCATAGGCGTCCGCCAGCACCTCCGCCGCGTCGGCGAGGCCCCTAGGGTCCTGCACGTGCTCGATCTCGTGCGTTCCTGTGACGTGCAGCGCGTCGGCGGCGTGTACGCACATGAGGGCCATCGGCTGTTCCTCAGGAAGATCGAGGGCGGCGGCAGCGACGGCAGCGTCCCCGGCCACCGTGGAGAGCGCCAGGAGCGTCCCCGGGAGCAACCGGTCGTTGAGGCAGGCGACGAACTCCCGGACCGCCTCGCCGGCGCCGTCGGGACCGAACACGAAGCCCTGGTTCATGTCGGGATAGGGCTCGCCTCCCATCCCCAGGCTTCCGCCGAGGACGCGCAGGCAGCCTCCCTGAGCCGAGGCGGCGACGAAGTGGCACCAGCCGCCGGCGACATCGCCGCCGAACGAGGCCAGAGACAGCTGCCGAGGTGTCATCGACCCGCCTTTCGTCGCCTGCTCCACCTCCGCGCGGGAAGCTCGCGCTGAGTGTACGTCGGGCGCGCGCCCAGAGGAACGTTGGCGCGCCCACGGCGGAGTTCCGGCGGAACCGGCAGCTCCGCCACGGCGCAGGGCCGCCCTCAGTCCGGGTCGGCCGCCTTGCCACTGACGCCGGCCGAGCCGCCGGCGCCGGCAGTGGCGACGAACTGCAGGTCGTCGAGGAAGCGGCGCTGGGCCGGCACGATCGCCTCGCGCGCCGCCGCCAGCCCAAACCACGCGGCGCGGTCCACCTCGGGGAACGCGGCCGTCTTGCCGGAGCGCGGCGGCCATTCGATCGTGAATGTGTCGCTGGCCAGGCCGCCGGGGTCGCAGTCGTGCTCGGCGGCCCACGCGAAGATGAGCTTGTGGTGGTGGGCCTTGACGCCGCCCAGCGGCAGGAAAGGCCCGTCCGGCACGAGCCCCGTCTCCTCGCGCACCTCGCGGCGGGCCACGGCGAGGAGGTCGACGCCGGCGGCGCGATTGCGCAGCTTCGCCGCCGTCACCGTCGCCGGCTCCGGCCCCAGCTCGTCTGGTCCCGCCTCGCCCTTGGGGATGCTCCATGCGCCCTTGTCCTTCTTGGCCCAGTACGGTCCGCCGGGATGCACGAGCAGCACTTCGAGCCGGCGGTCGCCGGGTCCCGGCTCGGCGGCCCAGCGGTAGAGCAGCAGTCCGGCGCTGACGGCAGGCATGGGCGTAGTATCGCATGACGACAGCCGGGCACGCCGCCGGCGATCGAGGCGCGGCTCAGGCGGAAGACGGGAGGAGACGGCATGTGCACGCGAGCTCTGTGGTCGAGCGGAGGCGAGCCCGGCAAGGGCATCGTCGTCGTGGGTCGCAACATGGACTGGATGGAGGACACGCGCACCGACCTCTGGGCGCTGCCTCGAGGCGAATCGCGGGCGGGGATGACCTCCGGCCAGACCGTCGAGTGGACGTCGAGGTACGGGAGTGTCGTCGCGGCGATGTACGGCGCCGCCTGCGTCGACGGGCTGAACGAGGCCGGCCTCATGGCCAACGGCCTCTACCTGTCTGAGGCCGACTACGGCGAGCGGGATAACGACCGTCCCGGCCTCGCGCTCAGCGTCTACGCGCAGTTCCTGCTCGACACGTGCGCCACGGTCGCCGAGGTCGTGACGTGGTGCGAGACCAGCGGCTACCAGGTCGAGGCATCGCTGCTCGGCTCGGCCGGCAAGCCGGGCACCGGCCACATCGCGGTCGCCGACGCCGGAGGCGACTCGGCGATCATCGAGTGGATCGGCGGCGTGCAGGACATCCACCACGACAAGGCCTACACGACGATGACCAACTCTCCCCCGTTCGGGCAGCAGCTCGCCGCGCTGCCCGGCTACGCCGGGTTCGGCGGCGACAAGCCGCTGCCGGGGAGCACGCAGTCCGACGACCGCTTCGTGCGCACGGCGTACTACCTCGCGCACCTGCCGGCCACCGACGACACGCGGCAGGCGATCGCCAGCGTGCTGAGCGTGACGCGCGGGGCGGCCCAGCCCTTCGGCACGGTCGATCCGGCGCGGCCCAACATCTCGGCGACGCGCTGGAGCACCGTGGCCGACCTCACGCACAAGCTCTACTACTTCGAGTCGACGACCAGCCCGAACATCGTGTGGGTGCGCCTCGAGGGCCTCGACTTCAGCCCCGGCGCGCCGGAGCTGAAGCTCGACCTCGTGGGCCGGCCGGACCGCGTCGGCGATGTGACCGGCGACTTCGTCGCCGGCGAGACGCTGACCTACCTGCCGGCCGGCGGCAAAGCCGCCTGAGGGCGGTGCAAGACTGGGGCGGCGTCCCGGGCAGCCGCCTGAGACGCCGCCCCCAGCTTCACTTCTTGGGCGTCGACATCAGCACCGGGAAGAAGATCTGCCAGGCGAGCAGGGCTTTGGCCGTCAGGCTGAGGATGACGTAGACCTTCTCGCCGAACAGGTAGTCACGCCAGGGGCCGACCTTCTTGTACTGCAGCACCATGTTCACGGCGAAGCAGTTGAAGAACACGAACAGCGTGATGATGATCCCGTAGACGAAGCCGGGCGGAGAGACTTTGAGGCCTGGCGCCCAGACGTAGATGACGACCGCCACCCACGGGATGATCCCGGCGAACGAGCCGAACCAGAACGGCAGCCAGCTGGGCTTGCCGGGCTGCTCGTACTTCTCCTGAAGCAGTCCGAAGAGGATCATCGCGGCGTTGACGCCGAAGATGGCGAGCAGCGCGGCGACGTCGCTGATGCCGGTGATCATGCTGATGAGCACGATCATCAGCGACGAGCTGAAGAAGTACTCGATCCAGCGCCCGTAGTTGCGGCTCTGAAGCAGGTTCGCCTTGTACCAGCCGAAGACCGGCGGCGAGGCGATGATGAGCAGTGCCCCCGCGGAGATAGCGAGAAACGCGAAGACGCCCCAGCCGATCGGTACGTTGAAGAGGTGGTGCAGCCGCGACGGCGAGCCGGGCGGCCCGCTCATGAACGTCGCCGTGACCGGCAGGCTGAAGTTGTTGGTGAGCACGGCGATCACGACGGCTTGGGCAGCCAGAACGAGGCCGACACCGACGTTCCAGACGCGCAGGCGTCCCAGTCGTCGACTGGTCGCCGCGTCCGGCATGCCAGACGCGTGCGGCATCGGATCTGTGATGGTAGACATGGTCTCCCCTTCCGGGGTCGCTGGGTTGGCTTGCTCGTGCGGCGTCATCGCTCGCACGCCTCCGACGCCGTCCGATCGATGATCTCGATGAAACCGTCGAGGAAGCGGCCGACGGCTTGGCGCTCCTGGTCGCTCAGCGTCTCGGCGAGTGCGAGGATCTCCATCGCCATGGGCGCCACTTCTTGCGTGAGGTCGTCGTCGGCTTTCTGAGTCCGCGTGATGACGACGCGTCGCCGGTCGGTGGGGTGCGGCGCGCGCGCCGCGTGACCGCTCGCTTCGAGCCGGTCGACAAGTGCGGTGACCGCGCCGGTGGTCATCTGAAGACGCCGGGCAAGCTCACTCGGCCCGAGGCTGCCGTCGGCGTCGAGGTGCTCGAGCGTGAGCATCTCCGGCACGCTGATGCCGACGGCGCGCGAGAAGGCGACCATGAGCCTCGACATGGCGATGTCGAGCCGCCGGGTCGCCCAGGTGATCTCCGCGGCGGTGTACACGTGCTGTTCGTCTGCGTCTCTCTCTGCCTTCATCTGACGCGGTCCTCGGGTGTCGGTCATTTCTCTCGACCATCAAGATACCCATCTGCCGTGATACCACTCCAGTGAGGCAGCATCGCCACAGGCGACGTCAAACGGCCGGCCGGCGCCAGAGGCGCCGGCCGCGGTCAGTTCAGCCGTCGAAGTACTCGATCTCGCCGCAGGTGTCGGTCGGGAACGCCCAGACGAGCACGATCGGATAGCCACCCAGGTTGCGAACGCCGTGCACCGCGCCGCCCGGGATGTACGCGACGTCGCCTTGTCGCAACGGCTCCCATTCGCCGTCACGGTAGAGCTCCGCGTCCGGCAGGACCTCGAACACGCCGACGTTGAGGCCGCGACTCGGGGTGCGGTCGGCTGAGACGAGCTGGCGCCAGCGGACGCCCGGCTCGGACGGGTCCTCTTCCCAGGGGAGTCCGGCCTCGTGCGCCACGTGGAAAGCATCGGTCATTGCTGCGTCCTCCGATCACTCACCGCGCACGGCGCCGTTGTGGGCGCCGTAGCTGCCGTACGCGGCGATGACGGCGCGCGAGACGAGGCCGGGCTCGCGGCCGCTCTCGCACGCGCGGTCACTCGCCTCGTAGGCCCAGCTGACCGACTGGATCATGGGGCAGCGCAGCGGCTCCGGCGGGAGCTTGGCGAGCGGCGGGCCGACGACCGGCATGCGGCTCCACTCGTCGTCGGCCCCAAGCACCAGCGAGGCGAGGATCTTGCCACCGAGCTTCGTGCTCGTGAGGCCGTGCCCGGAGAATCCGAGGCCGGCGCGCACGTTGCCGCCCGGCGCCGTCTCGAAGAAGGGCAGCGCCTCGCCGGTGATGTCCATGGGGCCGCTCCAGGCGGCTTCGAAGCGGACTCCCTCGAGCTGCGGGAACAGCCAGGCCAGACCGTGAGCCGCGACGCTCACGAGCCGCTGTGACGTGAGCACGTGACCGCGGATGCGGCCGCCGTGGACGATGCCCATCGCGCCGCCGCCGATGGCGATACGGTCGTCGGCGGTGCGCCGCAGGTAGTAGAGCATCTCGCGCAGGTCGGCGACCCCCATGTGCGAGGTCCAGCTGATCCGCTCGATGAGCTCGGGGATGGGCTCGGTGACGACCATGAAGTCGGTGCACACGGCGAAGGCGCGGCGGAAGTGCCGCTCCCGCGCCGCCCAGGCGCCGGTGGTGAGGACGACCTGGGCCGCCTGGACGGAGCCGGCCGGCGTGACGACGCGCGCCGGCCGGCCGGCCTCCACGCGCTCCATCGGCGTGCCCTCGAAGATGCGCACGCCGCGCTCGAGCAGTACCCGGCGCAGCTCGCGCGCGAGCTTGGCCGGCTGGATGACGGTGAGGTCCGGCGTGATCACGCCGCCGACGAAGCGCGGCGAGTCGGCGACGGCTCGCGCCTCCACGGCGTCGACGCGCCGCAGCCGATCGCTGAGGCCGTGCTCCTCGAGCAGGCGGAAGGTCTCGTCGTCCGGCCCGGCCTGCCACTCGCCGGCGCGGGCGTAGAGGATGCCTTCGTGGTACGCATCGATGCGCGCCTCGTGGCGCGCGATCCACGCGTCGAGATCCTCGACCATCTCGGCGAGGGCCGCGGCGTAGGCCACGCCGCCCTGCTCGCCGAGAGACTTGCAGAGGCTCGTCAGTCCGGTCCACGACGGCGAGAAGAAGCCGCCGTTGGCGCCGCTGCCTCCGGCGCCGCAGACTCCGGCCTCGAGGAGCACGACGCCGAGGTGCGGCGCGCGTTCGCCGAGCTCGTAGGCAGTCCAGAGGCCGGCGAAGCCGCCGCCGATGACGCAGACGTCGGCAGCCGTCTCGCCGGCGAGCGGCGGGCAAGGCGCGCCGGGATCGGCCCGCAAAGCCTCCTCGAGCCACCAGCTTCGCGAGCCGACGGAGGGCACCGGCGCTCCCGCCGGCGTCGCCGTGTCACGCGCAGCGCCGATCTTCATCGCGCACCCCGTTCGCTGGCCGTTGCTCGCGCACGGGCAGCCGCGTCCGCGGCGATGCCGCGCAACCTGGCGCGCGTCGCCTCGGGAAGCACCGGCCCGCGCGCCTCCGCGGCCGCGACGATGGCGGCGGCGCGCACGCGCGCCGCCGTGGCCTCGTCGCGGCCGCCGCGCTCCCACCCCTCGACGGTCGTCCGCGTCGAGATCTCCGGCTGGAAGACCTCGCCGGCGCGCAGCCGGCGCGCGGTCTCCTTCTGGCGCAGGAAGTCGCCGTCGAAGCCCACCCGCGCCGTGACGTCGTTCATGATGGTCGCGGCCGAGACATCGCTGCCGGCAAGCATGCGCACGATCATCGTCGCGATCTCGGCGTCGATGACCACCTGCGGCAGGCTGAAGAGGCCGGCGCCATGCAGCAGGCCGATGCCGCCGGTGATGAGGTCGGCGCCGCTCTGGGCGACGGCCAGACCCTTGAGGCCCTTCTCGTAGCCGGCCTGGATGCCTCCGTACAGAGCGTCGGTGCCCAGACCTGGAGCAAGCACCGGGACGCCCAGCTCGTGTCCGACCTCGACGAGAGTGACGCACATCTGCGCCGTCTCGAGCGCGCCGAAGCTGAACGTCCCTGTCTTCATGTCTAGGAGACTCGAGCCGGCGCCCATGAGGAGCGGCGCCCCCGGTGCGGCCAGCTGGATCGCCGTCGCCGCCCCCAGGAACTCGGCGACGTTCATGACGACGGCGCCGGCGACGGTGATCGGCGCCGTCGCTCCCGCGATGGGCATCGGATAGACCAGGATGGGACCGCCGCGCCGCGCCATCTCCACGTTGAGGTCGAGGAAGCCGCCGCCGACCCCGAGCGGCGAGTGCGTGCAGCAGACGAAGCTCACGCGCGGCCGGGCGCGGAACGCATCGAGGCCGCCACAGAGTTCCTCCATCACCGCCAGCATCGCCTCGACGTGCCAGGGAACCGTCACCTCGTGCTGGGCGTGCTTGCCGCTCCACTCCAGGCACGTGAGGAGCTCGCCGAACGACATCTCGTCCTCGGGCAGATCGGCGGCGGCGACCGGCGGCCAGAGGATGTCGACGACGGGCATGGCGTCGGCCACGATGACGGCGCGGCGCACGTCGTCCGACGTGCTCGAGCGGACGCGGCCGGTCTCGTCGTCGAGGATCTTGGTGGGCGTGCCCGAGGGCATGAAGTGCACGGCCGAGCCGTCGAGGAGGACGTCGTCGGCCTCGGTCGCGCCGGCGAGCAGGACCTCGCGCGGGCACCCGGCGAGCGCGCGCTCGACGAGCTCGCGCGACAGGCGCGCGACCCCCGCTTCGCGGTCGACGCGCGCGCCGGCGTCCGCCAGCCGCTCGAGCGACTCGCAGGCGCCGAAGCGCATACCCACCTGCTCGAGCAGCTCGAGCGCCTGGTCGACGATCAGGCGGCGCTCGTCCGCCGACGTCCAGCTCACCTGTGTCCGCATCCCGCCCCCCGCGTTCCGTCCCACGCGCCCGCTCCACGCGCTCGCCCAAGGCGCCGGGCGCACGCGACCGACCACTGCATCACACGTTGCGGCGGCGGCTGCGTCAAGTCGTTCCGCGCCCGGCCGAGTCGGCGCAGAAGACCAGCCGACGCGACCGGCCGCGTCAGTGCAGCAGACCGCTCACGCCCTTGAACGTGTACAGCACACCGATCGCCGCGAAAGCGACCATCAGGATCGGGCGATGGTAGCGGGCCAGCCACCCTTTGGCGCGCCCGAGGAACCCGCCGACGGGGCCGGGCGCGGCGATGTAGGCGATGACGGGCACGGCCGACGTGGACACCGCGACGGCGACGAAGATGGCCAGCGCGACGAGAGCCGCGGCCCGCGAGACTCCGGAGGCGAGGATATCGCTGAGCGCCGGAGCTTCCATCTCGTAGTTGACGAGCATCACGCCGACCACGGCGGCGCCGAGCGGGCCGAGGCGCCCGATCCAGCGCATCCAGCCCGGCTCGCGGTCCTTGTCGCCGGGCTTCGGCCGGCGCACGAGCAAGACGACGAACGCCGCGAGGAAGGCGAGCCCGAACACGAGCCACAGCACGAGGATCAGGTGGCCGCTGCGCGTGCCCGAGCCGAGAGAAGCGCCGTGGAACAGCGTGAGCACCACGGCGCCGAAGCCGAACGAGACCGCGGTCAACGCCGTGAGATAGGCGATCCCGTTGGCGACCGGCTTCTCCGTGGCGGTCATCACGATGGCGGCGATGATCGGCACCGGGTTGACGGCGATGGCGACGGCCACGGGCAGGATCTGCAGGAGGAGGTGCCCCATCAAGCCGTCGCGGCGTAAACCTGCTAGCCGGGCTGGGAGCCGGAAGCCGGCCGATCCCGATAGCTCTCTGCGAAAGCGAGGAAGCGGTGCACGTCGCCGAAGTCCGAGGCCAGGCCGAGCGAGACGCGGATCGTGTTGGGCACGTTGCCGGTCTTGTCCTCGATCGTGCGCTGGCACTGCATGAGCGTGATCGCGGCGCTCGGATCGGTGAAGCAGCGCTCCATGTCGTCGCGCGAGATGTGGTGCGCCACCTCGCCGTCGCCCGGGTTGCAGAAACAGCCGCTGCGCACCGAGATGAGCTCGCGCGCGGCGGCCGCCTCGACGTCGTAGACGTCGTAGGGCCGCCCCGTCGGGTCCACGAAGTAGAGCGCGATCGTCGCGCCGCGGCGCTCGCCGTCGCGCGGGCCGAAAACTTTGGCAAGCGGAGAGCCGTCGCTGTGGCGCAGCGCCGCCAGCTCTTCGAGCAGCCAGCAGGCGAGCGCGTTGACGCGCGCGTGGACGACGTCGATGCCGACCGCCTCGAGGTGCTCGATGCCGATGGTCACCGCCGGAAGCCCGAGGTAGTCGATGGTGCCGTCCTCGAAGCCCGTCGCCCCCGGCGCCAGGTGGTACCAGTCGTCCTGCTGCACCGAGGCGAGCGTGATCGTGCCGCCGGCGAACCACGGGCGACACAGCCTGGCGAGCGCCTCGCGACGCGCGATCAGGCAGCCGCTGCCGGTCGGGTAGCCGAACAGCTTGTAGAACGAGATCGGGATGAAGTCGGCGCCGATCGCCGCGGCGTCGAGCCGGTTGGTCGGCGCGTAGGCGGCGCAGTCCAGGAGGACGTCCCAGCCGAGGTCGTGCGCCTCGGCGACCCACTCGAGCGGATGGTGGGCGCCGCTGAAGTTGGATTGCGCCGGATACGCGAAGAGCTTGGCCGGCGCGCTGGCTTCGTCCCCGCGCCCCGCGCCCCGGAGGGCGGTCCGGACCTGCGCCTCGTCGAGCCGCAGGTCCTCCTCGCGCACCGGGATGTAGGTCGCCGCCGCGCCCTTGCGACAGGCGAACTCGCGGATCCCGTTGACCGAGTTGTGGTTGTCGTAGCTGAGCAGGAAGACGCCGCCGGGCGCGAACGGGTACGCCTCCCCGACGAGCTTGAGCGCGCCGCTGGCGTTGGGCGTGAAGACGATCTCGAACTCGTCCTCGGGCGCGTGGAAGTAGCGCCGCACCGCGTCGCGCGCCTCCTTGGCGAGCTCGGACGAAGCCAGCGACGTCGGGCTGAGCGAGTGCGGGTTGCCGAGCACGCGAGCGGCGAGCAGTTCCTGATGGCGGCGGACCTGCGACTCCGCGTACAGGCCGCCGCCGGTGTAGTCGAGATACGTGTGGCCGAGGCGGTCGAGGCGCGCGTAGTCGACGGCGCGCAGGTCATCGACGGCGGTCGTGGCGGCGTACGTCGGGAACCGCCGCACGAAGTCCGCGTAGGCGGCGGTACCCGCAGCTCTCTGGAGTGCTCGGCTCACGGGACGGCGATCAGCTCACGCGCCGCCGCGACAAGGTCGTCGCGGCTCTCCCAGTCGTGCGCGCCGTCGAGCCCGGTGGCGATGAGATGGCCGCGGAGGGCGATGTCCGTCCAGGTGAAGCCGTACACCAGACCGGCAAGGATCTGGTAGCCGTAGAAAGGTGACGCCTCGGCCTGCGTGGTGATGAGGTAGAACCCCTTGCCCGGCGCGACGCGCACCGGCCACTGCCCTCCGCCGTCCTGCGGCTCGGGCGTGATCAGCGCGTAGCAGCGGTCGAGCGCCGCCTTGATCCACGACGAGAGCGCGTAGAAGTACACGGGGCTGGCCAGCACGACGATGTCGCACGCCTTGATGGCCGCGTAGATCAGGTGCATGTCGTCCTCTTGCACGCACACCGCGTCGGGTGCGCGCCGGCAGCTGTCGCAGGCGAGGCAGCCGGCGATCTCCATCCGGCTGGGATAGAAGTACTCGGCCGTGGCTCCGCGCTCCACGGCCGCATCGACGGCGACGCGCAGCAGCGAGTTCGAGTTGCCGTTGGCGCGCGGGCTGCCGCCGATGGCCACGATCTTCACGGTCGTGCTCCTCTCCTCCGCCGCGTTCAGGCTCTGGCCTGCCGCGTTCAGGCGCCGTCCGGCAGGCGCCGCTCGCGCACTTCGGCGACGATCTGGTCGACGAACTCGGCGAGCGGCCGCGGCCCTTTGTCCTCGCCGCGCTCGCGCACGCCGACGGCGCCCGCCTCCTCCTCGCGGTCGCCGACCACGAGGATGTAGGGCACTTTCTGCAGCTGCGCGTCGCGGATGCGCTTGCCGATGCTCTCGCCACGGTCGTCGACGTCCACGTGCAGGCCGACCGGCGCCTTCGCGGGGTCGGCCGCGCCGGCCGCGCGCAGCGTGCGCATCACGCGCGCCGCGTAGTCGGCATGGCGGTCGGCGATCGGCAGCACCAGGGCCTGCTCCGGTGCGAGCCAGGTCGGCAGGTTACCGCCGTAGTGCTCCAGGAGGATGCCCATGAAGCGCTCGACGCTGCCCAGCAGCGCGCGGTGGATCATCACCGGCCGGTGCTCTTCGTTGTCGGCGCCGGTGTACGTGATGTCGAGGCGCTCGGGCATCGCGAAGTCGACCTGGATGGTGCCGCACTGCCAGGTGCGGCCCATGACGTCGCGGATGTGGAAGTCGATCTTGGGGCCGTAGAAGGCGCCGTCGCCCGGGTTGAGCGCGTAGGCGAGCGGCTCGCCGTCAGGCCCGCTCTCGCCTTCGAGCACGCGCGTGAGCACGCCCTCGGCGAGTTCCCACACCTCGTCCGAGCCGATGCTCTTGTCCGGCCGCGTGCTGAGCTCGATCTTGACGTCGCTGAAGCCGAACGCGGCGTAGATGTGGTGCATGAACTGCACCACGCCGCGGACCTCTTCTTCGAGCTGCTCCGGCGTGCAGTAGATGTGCGCGTCGTCCTGGGTGAAGTAGCGCACGCGGAAGAGGCCGTGCAGCACGCCGCTCATCTCGTGGCGGTGCACGCGGCCGAGCTCGGCCATGCGCAGCGGCAGGTCGCGGTAGGAGCGCCGGCGGCTCTTGTAGATCAGCAGGCCGCCGGGGCAGTTCATCGGCTTCACCGCGTACGGCTGCTCGTCGATCTCGGTGAAGTACATGTTCTCTTTGTAGTTGTCCCAGTGGCCGCTGCGCTCCCAGAGCTCACGGCGCAGGATCACCGGGGTGCTGATCTCCTCGTAGCCGGCGCGCACGTGCTCGGCGCGCCAGAAGTCGACCATGGCGTTCCAGAGGCGCATGCCCTTGGCGTGGAAGAACGGGAACCCGGGTCCCTCCTCGTGGAAGCTGAAGAGGTCGAGGTCGCGGCCGATGCGCCGGTGGTCGCGCTGGCGCGCGAGCTCGAGAGCCTCGAGGTACGCGGCCAGTTCTTCCTTGCTCGGGAAGGCGGTGCCGTAGACACGCGTGAGCATCGCGTTCTTCTCGTCGCCGCGCCAGTAGGCGCCGGCGAGGCTGGTGAGCTTGAAGGTGCCGCTGCCAAGCTTGTTGGTACTGGGCAGATGCGGGCCGCGGCACAGGTCGACGAACTCGCCCTGGCGGTAGACGCTGATCGTCGGCGCGTCGCCGCCTTCGGCTTCGGCGGCGGCGAGCAGGTCCCGGATGAGCTCGACCTTGAACGGCTGGTCGAGGCCGGTGGGCAGCCCGGAGGGGCTCGTCCCGGCCTCGCCGGCGCCCTGCGGCGCGAGCGGCGCCGCACCGCCGGCCGGACCGAACACCGCCAGCGCCTCGTCCGCCGGCAGCTCGAAGCGCTCCACCGGCAGGTTCTGGCTCACGACCTTGGCCATCTCCTTCTCGATGCGCGCCAGGTCGGCCTCGGCGATGGGCTCGGGGAACGCGAAGTCGTAGTAGAAGCCGTTGTCGATCGTCGGCCCGATGGCGTACTTGACGCCCGGGTAGAGACGCAGGATCGCCTGGGCCATGACGTGCGAGGCCGAGTGGCGCTGGATGTCGACGGCGTCGGGATCGTCGCCCTTGAGAGTGACGATCGCCAGCTGATCGCCGTCGTGAAGCGGCGCCGCAGCGTCGACCAGCAGGGTGATGTCCGGGTCGGAAGCGGCGGTCACGCGGCCCGCGATCGCGGCCTTGGCCAGCCGCGGGCCGATCGCCGCCGCCGCGTCGCGCACGGACGCGCCGTCGTCGAGTTCCAGAGGGGAGCCGTCGGGGAGGGTGACGTGCAGGGTCATGAGCGGACCGGTCCTTTCGTGCTGCGCGCCCGCGTACCTTGGCGGGGGCTGTTGACCGGGTGAGTCTATCTGCGCGGGCCGCGTTCAGTCGAGCGTGCGGCGGCCGGCGAAGCCGGCGACGGCGGTGCGCATTCCCCGCGGCGCGGCGTCAGATGATCGGCTGCAGTTCGCGCGAGAGGACAGCGCGCAGCTCGATCTTGGGGCCGGCGACGACGCCGCCGCGCTCGCCGGCTTTGGCCTCGCCCAAGGCGAGGCGCGCCTTCGCCAACAGCTCGACGGGGCTCTCCTCCGCACTGGTCGCTCCACCGCAGACCGGCACGATGTCAAGGCGGCGCTGACCCAGGGCGACCGGCTCGAGGGCCGTCGCCTGACGCAGTCGCGCGAGGGCCTCCGCCAGGTCGAGCTCGCGCGTGTTCGGCATGACGACGAGGAACTCTTCCTCCGAGCAGCGGCCGAGCACGTCGTACGGGCGCAGCGCGCTCCTCAGGCGGCGGGCGACCTCTCGCAGCACCAGGTCGCCACCGGAAGCGCCTCCCAGTTCCCGTGCCTCTTTCAGCTGCGTCACGTGCAGGAGTCCGACGCTCAGCGGCGTCTTCTCGCGCAGGGCGCGATGCAGCTCAGCCTCCAGGCGCTGCATCACGGTCTCGCAGTCGTCCACGCCGGTGATGGCGTCGATGTTGCAGGTACCGCCCGAGTCGGAATCGATGGATGCGTCTCCCCACGGTAGCTCGACGAGGCGCAGCCCGTAGTCGACGCGGGTCAGCAGATCGGCCGCATCGGCCGGCATGAAGACGAAGTCGTTGGCTCCGGCCAGAAGGCCCGCCGTGACGTCGCGCTCGGCGCCCGCCGGTGTGACCAGGATGATGTACGGAGGGTGACCGAGGTGGAAGTCGCGCATGATGCGGCAGAGCTCGGGGCCCTCGAGCCCCGGCAGGTCCCAATCCACGAGCGCGAGGCGCGGTGGTTCGCTCCGCAGCAGGATCTCGAGCGCGCGGGCGCCGTCGCCGGCCTCGACCGTCTGGACCTCGCGAGCGCCCAGCAACGAGCTGAGCTCTCGCCGGGCCGCCTCCGTGCCGTGTGCGACGAGCACATCCATGTCGCCTGCCTCCCCATCCCTGACTCGGTGCCGGCCTACCATCCCCCTCGGGAGGAATCGTCGCCCTTCGGCTTCCCGGCAGCGATAGGAACGGATGCCCAGGGTCCGGCGAGACGACGGCGCCTCAGGCTCGGCCGGGGCGTGCGGCCTAGACGTTTGTTCCAGACGGCGCGGGGTGCAGGTGTTGCCGCCTCTGACGGCGCCCGCGGGCGGCGGCGAAGCGGGCCTTGCCGGAGCTAAGCGCAGGCCGCACCGTTGCCGATGATGACGGCGGACGCATGATGGACACTCACGACACCGACGCGCGGCACGCCACGCCGCCGAAGACGCTTGAGGAGCTCGGCTACTCGAGCGGAGGCGAGCGCACGGTCGCTGACGGCGGGCGCACGGTCGCTGGCGGCGGGCGCACGGCCGCCGGTGGCGCCGCGTTCAGACCGCCGGACCCGGACGCCGTGCTGCGAGAGGCCCTGCGGGCCGAAGCGCCCGCGCAGGGCCTCTGGAAACGCACGCTCCAGTGGGTCGTCGCCGCCGGGCTGACGGTGCTGCTCGCCTGGCTCACCTACTCGCGCGACGGCTGGATCCCGTTCCTCTCCGGCGCCGACCTCGCGATCCACGAGTTCGGCCACCTGCTCACGTTCTGGGCGCCGGCGATGCTCTGCTCGTTCGCCGGCTCGTTCCTGCAGGTGGCCGCGCCGCTCGGCCTCGGCGCCTACTTCTGGTGGCGCAAGGACCGCTTCGCCGTGATCCTCTGCGGCGCCTGGGCGGCCGAGAACCTCAACAACGTCTCGGTGTACATCGGCGACGCGCAGCGCATGGTCCTGTCGCTGTTCGGCGACGACGGCTCCCGCTCCGGCCACGACTGGCACAACATCCTGCGCGACCTCGGCTGGCTCAACGCGACCGACGCGATCGCGAACGCCGTTCGCGCGGCGTCGGTCTGCCTCTTCGTCGTAGCGCTCGGCCTCGCCGTGCTCGGGTTCTACCGCGCGCACGTCGAGTAGGCGCGGGCCGCACCGCCGCGCGAGGCCGTGCCCGTCGCCTACGACGAGTGCTTCGCGTTCAGCCGATGGTAGAGCCCCTTGAGCTTGCCGTAGAGCTTGCGGTACTCGGCGTACCCCTCCGCGTAGACGCCTCGGTCGGCCGACGGTTCGAACGCCGCCGGGACCGGCACGAGCGCCGGCACCTCCTCGAGACGGAGCTCACCGAGGCATACGCGCGCCCAGAGGGCCACGCCTCCGAGTTGCGCGTTCCGCGGATCGCTCACTTGTTCCACCGGCCGCCCGAGCACGTCGGCGTAGATCTGGCACCAGAGCTCGCTCTGGGCGCCGCCGCCGAGGATGCGGACGCTGGGGACGGGACGCT
>Ga0316226_1001387_pt1 | contig 26336 bp, 22 predicted proteins | sample TBH18017metaG_FD_206009 | JGI IMG/M metagenome (GOLD analysis project Ga0316226, IMG submission 206009) | Freshwater microbial communities from Trout Bog Lake, Wisconsin, USA - TBH18017 | ecosystem: Environmental > Aquatic > Freshwater > Lake > Hypolimnion/Profundal zone | place: USA: Wisconsin...
GAGCGCCGGCTTCCAGCCGGCAAGAACGCGCAACCCCGCCGGCTGGAAGCCGGCGCTCCCGGCAGATTGGCCGGATAAAAAAATATTTTACGGCGTCGCGGGCGGAGCGGCGTTGGTGGAAACATTTTCCACGGCGTTCGTCACGGTGTTTGCGGACTCCAGGAGGTTGGCAGGCAAGCCCAGTTTGGTGACCAGTTCCGCGCGGGCGGCGTAAGGCGCGCCGGTTTTCGGGTCGAGCAGATGCCGGATCACGGCGGCGTTGAGCGTGTCGTAAGGCGGCAGCGGGATGCGCACGTCGCCATTGAAGCCGGCGGTCTTCTTGGTGTAACGCTGATAGACACGGTTGGCGAGGCGCTTGAGATTTTCGTAGCGGTCGTCCTGGCCGGTGGCAAGGCTGTAATAGGCGCGCGTCAGCAGCCCCTGGACGGCGGCGGTCACGCGATCCGGCGAGGTTTCGCCGATGTCAATCTGCACCACGGCCACGGCGTATTCGTCGAGCGTCAGGTTTTTCGGCAATGAATACGGGTCGTTTTCCACGATGGGCTTGTCAGGAAATTTTTCACCAAGATACTTGAACCACCTGGCCGCCTCGCCGGTGCGGTCGGCCTCATAGAGAAAATAGACGGCGTCGCGCACAAAATTCCGCTGCGCCCGGAGGATGCCGTCCCGCTGGCCGGCATCGGTCTCGTCGGCATACATTTTGAGGTAAGCCTCGTTGACCTGCGGCACGAGATCCAGGTTCGGGCCGAGCGAATAGGCTTTGGTGAACGGATCCACGTTGATCCGCCCGTGATGGAACGCCTGCAACAGCGACTGGTAAATCAGCCGGCGCAACTGGATCAAATCGTCGGCCTTGACCTTGTCCGGATTTTTCGCGGCGGCGTCCAGGCCCTTCGCGCCCCAGTAAACCGCGTGCGCCTCCGGCAGCCGCCAGTCGAACGGGCCGAACTTTTCATCCACCGACTTGGCGAACGCCGGCTCCAGCTTGAACTCATTCGTGAACACCGCCAGCCGCTTGAAATCCTCCGCCGTCTGCGGCTGGAGCAGTTGGTCGAAGTTCGTCCCGTTCGCGCCGAAGAATTTTTCCATGCTGTCCGCCCACTGCGCCTTGTAATACATGTTCGCGTCATCGAGGTTCTGCCCCATCTTGCTTTGGAAGATCCAACCAAGCTGCTGGTAAAGCAGCGTGTTGTTGGGATTGTAGCGCAGGCCGTTGTCGCGCAGCAGCTCGATGCCGCGGTCAACCCAGCGCCAGCGGTCGCCGGCGTCCTTGAACTTGACCGAGATGTTCCAGGCCATGTTCCACGCCTGAAACGCCCAGACCTGCGCGAAATGCGGCTCCAAATCCGTGATCCAGTCCGCAAGCTGCGCGGCCTCGAAAAACTTGTCGTCCTGCTGCAAATCGTTCGCGCGAATCCAGAGGAAATTGGAGATCAGCCCGCGAAAGCCGCCGAGCGCGACGGTGGTGAACGCCAGCAGCGGCGGCGCGTTTTGCAGCACGGCGGCCTGCGTCAGGCCGAGCGTGTCGCGGTCGCGGTTCAGCGACGCCTGGAACCGGCCGGCGCCGGACAGCAGCGCAACGGCGAGCAGCAGCAGAATAATTTTTTTGACGCGCGGGTTCATTGGGTTCCCTGCGCGGTCGCCAGTTCGCGCCGGTTAAAAAAGGTGATTCCCGCCACGGCAAAGACGCCGCCCACGAGCAGGACGATTTGCGCGAACGCCGAGGCCAGTTCGCCCCAGGTGATGCTGCGCCCGCTGCTCAGCGCGTCAATCGGCGAATAATTTTTCACGAGGCTGACCACGGCCAGCACGCCCTTGAACGCCGGGATCAGCACCGCGTCGGCCATCGAATGTCCCGCAATGCCTTTCTCCGCGTTGCCCGCCGCCACCGAGCCGGACTCGACCGATTCCGCCAGCGTGCCGCTCGACGCCGCCACCAGCAGCAGCGCCAGCGCGAAAAACGTCGCCACCGGAAACGACAGGAAGCTCGCCGCCATCAGGCCGAGCGCCGCCAGCAGCGCCATCCAGCAAAAGATGATGCCCAGCCCGCGCGCGAAATTCAGCGCAAAGCCGCCTTCGGGATACAAGACCTCCATGCCGTCATCGAGCGGGAACAGCAGCGCCGTCGCGTTCGGGTTCACAAACGTGATGGTCAGCCGGCCGGCCGCGTCGAACAGATCCGGCGGGACGGCAAATTCATGGAACGTGTCCGGCGCGAGGCTCATCGGCTCGCTGCGCCAGTATTTTGTCTTTTGCGGCACGCCCACCTGCCACAGCGCCGCATAGGTTCCCGACGCGCTCTTCTGCGCCGCGTTGAACTTCACGCGCAACTGGAGCGGCCTGCCCGCCAGATAATTTTTGGCGGAGCCCAGGTCAATCTGCCACGTCCGCTGGTAGCTGGGCGGCACGATTTGCAGCGCGGCCTTGACCTGCTCGCGGAGCTGCCGGCGCACCTCCGGCAGGTTCACGGATTCCACCGGGCTGGATTTCAGGCGCTCCTGCAAGGCCTGCTCGGTGTCCGCCTCAATCTCCGCCGGATTGACTAACTCCTTCGCCGAGCCGCGCGCCACCAGCACCTGCTCGCGCAAAATCTGCTGTTCCGCCGCCGGCAGTTTTCCCGCGCGCCATTGCAGCAGCCCATAGACGCACCCGCCCGACAGCGCCAGCAGCACCGCGTTCAGCGACACGATGCCCAGCCATTTGCCCAGCCAGATCTGCCAGCGCGCGATGGGCTTCGTGGCGACAACCTGGATCTGGCATTCCTCGATGTCGCGTGCCAGCGTGCCGCAGGAGAGCCAGAGCGTCGAAAGGCCGAGCAGCGCGGTGATGGCGCTCAACGTGTAGGTCAAAATAATCTGCGTGAAACCCTGCGCCGTGCCGTCGTCCTGAATGACCAGCGGCAGGGCGACCACCGCCAGAACCAGCAGCACCGCGATGACGAGGAACAGCTTGAACCGCAGCGCGGCCTTCCACGTCAGCCCGGCAATGGTGAGAATTCGTTGCATGGAAAATTAACGCAAAGGCGCGAAGCCGCAATGGCCGCAAAGAAAAACGGGGTTTCCATTTCCCGTCTCTGCGCCTTTGCACCTTTGCGCCTTTGCGTTAAGAGAAATCATTTTGGTTTCCCCAGCAGCGCCGACAATTTTTCATCCGCCTTGGACAAGTCCACCGGCTTCGCTTCCGGCGCGGATGCCGGCCTGGCCGGCGGTTGCGGCGCGGGCTGGCTCGCTTGCGCCAACGCTGCCAATTTTGTGTCGTCCACTTTCGGTGTGGCCGCCGGTTTGGTTTCAGCCACCGGCGGTGCGGCCTGCGGCAGCGAGAGTTTTTCCAAAACTTTTTCCGTCGCCGGCTTTGCTTCCAGTCCGCCGCGCAGATACTCGGCCACGCGCGCGCCGGACTGCGCGCCGCTGGTCTCGTTCGCTGCGCGCGCCTTGTTCACCACGTCGAGAAAATAGCTTTCCAAATTTTGCGTCGGATTGTCCACACGCACTTCGCCGATCAAGATGTCGCGGCGGATGATATCCAAAACGCGTTCCAGCGTCTCGCGCGGCAGCACCGGCGTCGTGATGCGCAGCGTGTCCGGCGTCGCCAGGAGTTCTTTCAGCGTGCCGGCGGCCTGGATTTTGCCGCCGTAATAAATCACCACGCGGTCGCAGACATCTTCCACGTCGGACAAAAGGTGGCTGCTCAAGATCACCGTCTTGCCGCGCCGCGCCAGCGCGAGAATCAAATCCTTCACCTCGCGGCAGCCAATCGGGTCCAGGCCGGCGGTCGGCTCGTCGAGGATGATGAGGTCGGGATCGTTGATGAGCGCCTGCGCCAGGCCGATGCGGCGCTGCATTCCTTTGGAAAATTCTCCCACCGCGCGCGTCTGCGTCTTGCCGAGGCCGACCATTTCCAACAGCTGTTCCGCGCGGTTGTCGCGGTCTTTTTTGTCGAGATGAAACAGGTTGCCGAAGAAGTCCAGCGTCTCGCGCGAGTTGAGGTAGCGGTAGAGATACGATTCCTCCGGCAGATAGCCGATGCGCGATTTCGTCTGCACATGGCGCGGCGAATGGCCGAAGACCTCGATGTGCCCTTTCGTGGGATTCAGCAAACCGAGCAGCAGCTTGACGGTGGTGGACTTGCCGGAGCCGTTCGGGCCGAGCAGGCCGAAGACCTCGCCCTGGCGGACCTCAAAATCCACGTTATCCACCGCGCGCGCCTTCGGGCGTTTCCAAAAATCCTTGAACACCTTCGTCAGCCCGCGCACGGACACGACGACCTCGGCGCCAGATTGCGGATTGCGGATTGCGGATTGCGGATTCAGTTCGGCGACGGGCATGGTAAAATCAGTTTTTCAGACAATTCACGGAATTCATTCCGTCGTCACGCGCGCCGTCCACCAGCAGCAAGCCCTGATTGGATCGTGCGCGGAAAAGTCATGGAAAACACTTTAACCACGATTGACCGGGACGGCAAGCCGCGACCGTAACTCGTCATGGATTTCATCCCGCGCGCCATGCGAAAATTTCCAGCGGCAAGCGAATAAATTTTCAAAACGCGCGCGCCGAAGTGAATTCAAATCAAACTGGACGCCGCGAAAGTGAAGGATTAATGTGCCTCAAATTAAAATTAGCAGACCAAACAATATGAATCGTTACGTTGCCCAAAAGGCAGACCAAGCACTTGAAGCAATGTGCGGAAGTGAATCGCTAACCAAACGCCTCAAGAACGCGAAGCTGCATTTTCTATTTGTTTCAAACGACTATTTTCTTGGCACAGCGCCGGAAGATGTCCGTGAGAGTATTACTGTATTTCTAAAGTCTAAAACTGGACGCGGCGCAAAGAAAGCCGTTGCCCTTGTTAAGTCTGCCATCTGTTCTAGCCTTTTGGAATATGGTCGCCAAGACGCCTTGATTTCATTGAGCCTAAAACAAAAAAGAAATATATTATCCAAACAGCCAAAGGCTCGCTTTGCTGAACCCACTTCACCTAAATCATCTAGAAAAACCGTATGAAAACTGAATCTGAAGATTTTGACGAACAAGTTATTTCTGTTCAAACAGCATACGAGCAAAAGCACGCCCAAATTCAGAAGAGTATTTCCGCTCTGGAAAAAGAACACACTGAATGGCTGAACTTGGACAGGGGTCAAAAATTCGCAAGATTAATAGTCGTCGCCAATCTCAAAGAACATGGACAGAGTGAAAATGTCTATAGCGAAAAAGTCAAATCGTTGGCAGACCAGATGACCACTCACTTCCGCACACAAGCTGATGCGGCACTGGAACGCATTAAGGCCAGAAGAGCAAGCGGCGCTAAATTTTGAAATTTGAATAGTTGCGACACAGCGGCGACAGCAGCGGTAAATTAATCTTCAACTTAACTTCCGGTTAAAACTGCGGATGGCGCAACGCCTTTCTTGACTCGCGGCGCGCGGCTTTTATTATTTGGCGCGGTTCGCAGCAGGAAACAAGGAACCCAGAGAATTTTATTATGACAAAGATCCAGAACATTGAGGCGCGCGAAGTCCTCGACTCGCGCGGAAACCCGACGGTGGAAGTGGACGTGACGCTCGAATGCGGCGCGGCCGGACGCGCGGCCGTCCCCAGCGGCGCCAGCACCGGCGAACACGAGGCCGTCGAACTCCGCGACGGCGACAAAAAGCGTTTCGGCGGCAAGGGCGTGCTCAAGGCCGTCGCCAACGCCAACACCAAAATCAAAGACGCGCTCATCGGCACGGACGCGCTCGACCAGCTCACCGTGGACGCCACGATGATCAAGCTCGACGGCACGGAAACCAAATCCAAGCTCGGCGCGAATGCCATCCTCGCCGTCTCGCTCGCGAACGCCAAGGCCGCCAGCGCCGCGCTCGGCCAGCCGCTCTTCAAGTATCTCGGCGGGCCCAACGCGAAAGTCCTGCCCGTGCCGATGGCCAACGTCATCAACGGCGGCGCGCACTCGGACGCACCGATTGATTTTCAGGAATTCATGATCCTGCCCGCCGGCCTGCCGACGTTCAGCGAAGGCCTGCGCGCGATCACGGAGACGTTTCACGCGCTCAAGAGCGTGCTGAAGAAAAAGGGCTGCAGCACCGCCGTCGGCGACGAGGGCGGTTTCGCGCCGAAGCTCGGCAGCGTGGAGGAGGCGATTGAAACCATCATCCAGGCCATCAAGGACGCGGGCTACAAGCCGGGCAAGGACATTTACCTGACGCTCGACCCGGCGGCCTCGGAATTTTACGTGGGCAATTCCAAATACACCTTCAAGAAAAGCACCGGCGAAACCCTCACCGGCGACGACTTGGTGGCGTTTTACGCGAAGCTCACGGCGAAATATCCCATCGTCAGCATCGAAGACGGCTGCGGCGAAAGCGACTGGGCGACGTGGAAGAAACTCACCGACAAGATTGGCGACAAGGTGCAGCTCGTCGGCGACGATTTGTTTGTAACCAACGTGAAGTTCCTGCAGAAGGGCATTGATACCGGCACGGCCAACTCAATTCTCGTGAAGGTGAACCAGATTGGTTCGCTCACCGAGACGCTGGACGCCGTGCAGCTCGCACAGTTCAACGGCTACACGGCCGTGCTCTCGCACCGCTCCGGCGAGACGGAAGATTCCACCATCGCGGACATCGCGGTGGCGACGAACTGCGGCCAGATCAAGACCGGCTCCTTGAGCCGCTCCGACCGTCTGGCGAAATACAACCAGCTTCTGCGCATCGAGCAATTGCTCGGCAAGAATGCGGTTTACGCGGGCTTGAGCGCGTTGAAGAAAGCCAAATAAATCACGCTAAACTTCAAACCGGAGGCTGTTCGCGGCTTCCGGTTTTTGCTTTTGCCGGCGGCGCCAGACGGATAAGGTGTTCACCTGATTGTTCAATCAATAGAACCTGTCAAATTGACATTCCAAAAATAAACCATGAAAAAACTGCTCATCCTCACCGCCCTCGCCGTCAGCGCCGCCGGACTGAAGGCGGACGACTCGCATCCGTTTCAGGCCTCGCTGACGCCGGACATCGCCATCTATCCAAAGACCGCCGAAATCCACGGGCTGTCGCTGAGCATCTGGGGTGAAAACCCGCAGCAAGGCGTCGCCCTCGGCCTCGTCAACGGCAGCAGCGGCGACAGCGCCGGGTTCACCTGGAGTTTGTTCAACTATGCGGAATCCTACACCGGCGTCGCGTGGGGCTGGGGCAATTACAGCAAGACCAGCTTTGTCGGGTGGCAGTATGCCTATGTCAACGTCTCGCAGGGCACGTTCACCGGCCTGCAATCCGGCTGGGTTTTCGACTACGCCGAGGAAATGCACGGACTCCAACTGGGCCTGGTGAACTACGCTGAAAAACTTCACGGCGTGCAGATCGGCCTGGTCAACATCGCCAAGAACAACCCGTGGTTCCATGAATTCCCGGACAAGCTCGCGACCGGGTTTCCCATCGTGAACTGGTCGTTCTGAAAATAATCTGCAGTTTCAAGACCGGCGGCCGTTCGCGGCCTCCGGTTTTGTTTTCGGCGGGAATAAATGGGTTGCCTTGGCGGCGGCGTTGCTCTAAAAGAACCTTGCAGTCCAAAATCACAACCAAAACCAACACATGAAAAAACTGATCCTCCTCGCGGCACTCGTTGCCGGCATCACCACCGTAAAAGCCGATGAACCGTTCTTCCAAGCCTCGCTGACGCCCGACATCGCGGTTCACAGCAAGACCACCGAAACCAGCGGGCTCGCCCTGAACATCTGGGGTGAAAACCCGCACCACGGCTGCGCCCTCGGCTTCGTGAACGGCAGCACCGGCGAGAGCAGCGGTTTCACCTGGGGCTTCTTCGCCAACTACGACGAGTCCTACACCGGCGCGGCGTTGGCGATGGTCAACTACAGCAAGGTGAAGTTTAGCGGATTGCAGTGGGGCACGGTCAATGTCGCCAACGAATTCCACGGCCTCCAGTTCGGCACGGTGAACTATGCGGTCAACCTGCGCGGCGTGCAAATCGGCCTGGCCAACATCGCGCTGAACAACCCGTGGTTCAAGGAATTCCCGGACAAGCTCGCCACCGGCTTCCCGTTCGTGAACTGGTCGTTCTGAAAATAACTTGCAGCTTCAAGATCGGAGGCCGTTCGCGGCCTCCGGTTTTTTGTTTCAATAGCCCTGCTTGCACAGCCACCACACCCCGACCATGATCGCGATGCTGGCAAACGACATCGGCAGCGCCGGCAGGAAACACGCGAGCGACATCGCCACGCCGCCCACCAGGGGGACCGACGCCTTCTGCCGCCAGCCGTAAAGAATGTAGCCGCCGCCGATGCCGCCCCACAGCACCGACGCCCAGAGCTGGTTCGAGTCCATTTGCGTGATGTCCATGCGCCCACTCTGCCGCAACTTCCCGCCGCTTGCCACGGAACAACTCTGTGGTAAATTTTGGCCGTGAGCGATTTCTTCCGTCCCAACCTCAAGCGCACCGGCCGCATCGCGCGCGGCGTCATCGGCACGCTCTGCCTGGTCGCGGGCATCGTCGTCGCCGGGGACGTTTCGCTGTGGGGGCTGATTCTCGTCGCCGCCGGGCTCTTCGCCATTTACGAGGCGCTGAGCGGCTGGTGCGTCGCCCGCGCCTGCGGCATCCGGACAAAGATTTAATTTTTCCCGTCCGCGCGCGTGCCCAGCAGCGTGAGGTTCTCCAGCTTGAACGGCGCCTCGAACGTCTGCATCTTGTCAAAAACCTCCACCACGATCCGGCCGTTCGCGGGGAAGTTCGTCTTGCACTCGTAGTTGAAATCATACGCGCCATTGCCGCCGCCGTAGCCGCGCTGCGACAGCACCGTCTTCTCGCCGTCCGCCACGAGGCTCACCGATTTGAGGCCGTCGGGATTGGTCTTCAGGTGCAGGGACATTTCCTGCGAGCCGTTTTTCTGCCAGCCTTCCTTGATGGATTTGATTTCCGCGTCCAGGTTCGTGCCGGTCGCGCCCTCTTTCAACCCGTCCAAACCCAGATCAATTTCCTTCGTGCCGCCCGCAACTTTGTATTGCACCGTGCCGGAAAGCTCCTTCAAACCTTTCACGCCGCTGCCGGGCAGGTTCAATTTGAATTCCAGCGTCGCCGCCGTCTTGTCCTTCGCGAGATTCGGGAAATGCACCTTACGATCCCAGTCCTTATCCGGCAGCAGGCTCGTGCCGTCGTCCGCCGTCGCGACTTCAAGCGCGGTCTTGTCCGTCACCGACTGCACCGCGCCGGGAAATTCCACCAGCAGCGAGACCGTGTATTCATTCTGAAAATAATTCAAGGGCCGCAGGTCGCGCGTGTTGTCCGCGCCCGTCACCAGCCGGACGCCGGCCACCTTGACGCTCTTCACTCCGCCCGTCGCCGGCGCGGCGGTGACTTCCTCGGCATCGTCCGACGACGAGGACGTGGACGAGCCGACGCGCAGCGCCTTCTTCGTCTGGGCGTATTCCGCCTGCGCCGCCGCCACTTCCGCCGCGTAATCAAACAGCGGCCTGGCCGCCACCGCCACCGTCGCGCTCACCGGCGCCTTTTCGCCGAAGATGAACTGGTTCATGTCCGCGTCCAGCGCCGGCTTTTCCTGAATGTCGTCGAACCCGGTGCCACCGTGCGCCTGGCACCACGCGTCGTCGTTCACAAGTTTCTGCATGACCGCCAGCAGCTTTGCGCCGTCAAAGGTGATGGCCAGGTTGCCGGCGGCGTCGTTGGTGAAGTTGGCGGAGCTGGTGACCTTGCCCGGCAGATGGAACACGACCGCGTGCTTCATGTTGCCCAGAAAGCCCGCCAGCATCGGCATGGCCTGCTGGAACTGGCCGCGCTCCAGCTTGATATTCTTGGCCTGTTCCTCCGGCGTCAGCGCCTTCGCCGGCTTGGCCGGCTTTTTGAGGGTCATCTTCACGCCCCCGGCCTGGGTCTCTTCATTCGTGCGCAAGGTGAGCAGCGCGCCGCCGGCCGCCGATTTTTTCCAGTCAAACTTCAGCATCGTCTGGTTCTCGATGTCCAGGGCGGAGAGTTTTTTGAAATAGGCCGTGCCCCGGAAATAAATCCGCCCGTCGTCGAGCGTCTTGAACGTCACGTCGCGCCACGCCTCCACGCCCTTCGCCTGCTGCAGCACCTCGCGCACCGCGTTGGTCAGCGCCTTGCCGGGATCGGTGTCCTCGTTGCCCATGTTGAGGTTCAGCGCCTGGAAGGTGCATGTGTGCACCACCTTGCCGGAGCCGTCGGGGTTGAGGGTGAAATCTTCCTGCGTGTCGAAGCAGCCGCCCGTGAGCAGCAGCAGACCCAGGCCGGCGGACAACGTGAGTTTCTTGGCGATGGAATTCATCCGCGTAGTAGAGCGCACCGGTGCCGGCGCCGACAATGATAATTTCGCGCGGAATTTATACCCGCCGCACGAACTCCCGGAAAATTCCGAGAAAATTTTTAACGCAGCTTGAAGCCGCCCTGAAAAATCACTTCCGCCGCGACGACCACCAAAAAAATCACGCCCACCAGCGCGTTCAGCCGGAAGAAGGCGATGTTGATCCAGTTCAGGCTGCGCCGCCGCGCAATCCAGTGTTCCAGCACGAGGCAGACGACGATGATGAGCCAGCCGATGAGATACGCGATGCGGAACCGGCACAGCAGCCCGAAGCCGAGCAGCGCGCCACACATGACCATGTGCGCGAGAAATGCGGCCGCCAGCGCGTTCTGCGGCCCCCACGCGACGACCAGCGAGCGCAGGCCGTGCGACCGGTCGAACTCATAATCTTGCAGCGCGTAAATGATGTCGAAACCGACGAGCCACAGAATCACCGCGAACGCGAGCAAGGTCATCTGCAAGATTTCCAGCGCGGAAACATCGCCGCCCTTCACCGCCAGCCACGCGCCGACGGGCGCGAGCGCCAGCGCGATGCCCAGAAAAACGTGCGTGTAGTCCGTGAACCGTTTCGTCAGCGAATAAAAACAGACCGCCGCCAGCGCGACGGGCGAAAGATAAAAGCACAGCGGATTCAGAAACCAGCTCGCGGCCATCAAACCCGCCGCCGACAAAACACAAAGTAAAATCGCGCTCGCCAAGGAAATTTGCCCGGCCGGCAGGTGCCGGTTTTTTGTGCGCGGATTCAGCGCGTCAAACTTGCGATCCACGATACGGTTGAACGCCATCGCGCACGTCCGCGCGCAGACCATCGCGGCGAGAATCAGCCCGAAAACGCGCCAGCCCGGCCAGCCGCGCTGGTCGCGCGCCGCCACGAGCATCGCCGCCAGCGCGAACGGCAGCGCAAAAACCGTGTGCGAAAAACGCACGAACGAAGCCCATTTTTGAATCGTTGAAATCATCTTCAGATTAGCCACAGAGGCACAGAGCGCACAGAGAAAAACAATTTTCGGACTCTGTGTTCTCTGTGCCTCTGTGGCAAATTTATTCCTTCTCTTCCGCCCAGCGCGGCGCAATTTTGTTCGGCAGGCCGAGGTGGTCGAGCACGCGCGCGACCACGGTGTCCGCCAGCTCGACGATGGTTTTTGCGCCGGAATAAAAACTGGGGTTCGCCGGGATCAGCGTCGCGCCGGCGAGCAGCAGCAATTCCATGTTTTTCACATGGATCAGATTCAGCGGCGTCTCGCGCGGGACGAGAATCAGTTTTTTCTTTTCCTTCAGCACCACGTCGGCGGCGCGCTGCAAAACATCCTCGCTGTAGCCGTGCGCGATGCGGCCCATCGTGCCCATCGTGCAGGGGATGACCACCATCACGTCCGGCGGATTCGAGCCGCTGGCGAACGGCGCGTTCATGCTTTTCAGGCCGTGCGGCTTCACGCCGGCGGGCAGTTTCAGCCCGCCCGACAGCTCCTCGGCGACGACCTGCTGCGCGTAATGGCTCAGCACGACGTGGATTTCGTGTTCGCGCGGATTCAAATTGTCCAACAGCCGCTGCGCGTAAAGCGCGCCGCTGGCCCCGGTGATGGCCACAAGAATTTTCAAGCGGACAAATCGTAAATCGTAAATCATAAATCGTAAATGAGGAAACAGCTTGAGTCCGCTTTCGCGTTCCGCGAAATTGGCGCGTGTTCAAATGCGCGGCAATCATCTTCGGCGGAATGCTTCTGCTCGTGGCGGGCTGCACCAGCGTCCATGAGGGCTCGGAAGCGCAGCCGCCGCCGCAGGAATGGTCGCTGACCAACAATGCCGCCCAGCCGGCGCCGCCAAAAAAACATCCGGCGGCGCCCCCCGCCGTTAAAATCATTCCTGTGCCGGCCGGCCATGCCGGTCCGCCGCCGCAAAATAAAATTCCGCCCGCGCCCCTCCTGACGTGGACTTCGCTCGACCGCTGGGCGAAGGAAAACAAGCTGGCCGCGCCGCAGAAAATTCCCAATTCGCCGGTCGCGAGCTACGCCGTCAGTTCGCCGCGCGGAAAAATGATTTTGGAAATCGGCAGCCGCGAGGCGGCGTGGAACGGCATCGAAATCAACCTCGGCTTCGCACCGGAGATCATTGACGACCAGGTTTTCGTCTACGGCCTCGACCTGCAAAAAAACCTGGAGCCGCTGCTGCTCGGCGAGCCGCTGGTATTCGGCACGAACCGCGTCATCGTGATTGATCCCGGCCACGGCGGCGCGAATGTCGGCACGCACAGCGTGCTCGACGGCCGGCTTGAAAAAGAGTTCACGCTCGACTGGGCGAGACGGCTCAAGCCGCTGCTCGAAACGAACGGCTGGAAAGTTTTTCTGACGCGCACCGGCGACGCTTATGTGACCAACTCGGGTCGCGTCGTGTTCGCGGAGGCGCATCAGGCGGACGTGTTCATCAGTTTGCATTTCAATTCCGCCGCGCCGGATCAAACCGCCGCCGGGCTGGAGACGTATTGTTTTACGGCGACCGGCATGCCCTCGACCGTCACGCGCGGCTATGCCGATCCGTGGCCGGAAAAATTGTCGAGCAACGATTTCGACGCGCAAAATCTGCGGCTCGCCGTAAAATTGCAGGGCGCACTGGTGCGCGCCACCGGACTGGACGACCGGGGGGTGCGCCATGTGCGCTACATTGAAGTGCTGCGCGGGCAAAAACGCCCGGCGGTTTTGATTGAAGGCGGCTATCTTTCAAATCCGAAAGAGGCGGGGAAAATTGAAAGCGCCGAGTTCCGTGAAAAACTGGCGGAAGCCGTCGCGAACGCGCTCAAATGAAAACTGGCAAACACATTTTAGTCACGGGCGGTGCGGGCTTCATCGGCGCGCACCTGGTGGAGCGTTTGTTGAAGGATGGCAAAAGCGTTGTCGTTATTGACGATTTGTCCACCGGCAGCCGGGACAACCTACGCGCGGTGGCGCAGCACAAAAATTTCCGATTCATCCAGACCAAAATTTCCGCCTACGCCGAACTGCCGGAACTGGCGGCGGACGCGGAATTTATTTTCCACCTCGCCGCGACCGTCGGGGTTGACCTCGTCGTGAAGTCCGCGCTGCACGTTCTCGAAGCCAGTTTTAATGAGACGCAGATTTTGCTGCGCGCCGCCGCGAAAAATTCCACGCCGCTGCTGCTGACCTCCACTTCGGAAGTTTATGGCAAGAGCGCCAAACCGGAATTCGGCGAGGACGACGACCTGCTCATCGGGCCGCCCGGCCAGTCGCGCTGGAGCTACGCCTGCTCGAAGCTCACGGACGAATTTCTCGCGCTCGCCTATGCGCGCGAGAAAAAACTGCCGGTCACCATCGCGCGGCTGTTCAACACCGTCGGCCCGCGCCAGACCGGGCGCTACGGCATGGTGCTGCCGCGCTTCATCGCGGCGGCGAAGGCCGGCGAGCCGCTGCGCGTTTTCGGCGACGGCGCGCAGTCGCGCTGCTTCTGCCTCGTCCACGATGTCGTGGAGGCGCTCGTGCGGTTGCAGAAAAGCGAAAAGGCGCGCGGGGAGATTTTCAACATCGGCGGCACGGAGGAAATTTCCATTCTGGAACTGGCCAAGCTGGTCGTGGTTACGCTCGGCTCGAAATCGAAGATCGAGCTGGTTCCCTACGACCAGGCTTACGCACCGGGCTTTGACGACATGAGACGCCGCAAGCCGCTCGTGGAAAAACTGGAAAGTTGCGTGGACTTCAAGCCGCAGACGGCGCTCCGCGAAATCATCCGGCTGACGGCGGCTTGACCACAGGCCAGAGCCGTCCGGCCTGCCGATTTGCCATTGCCGGAATCGCTAAATGAGTGTATTGGTTTACGGTGCTTCCCCGTCGTGTTTGTTCAGGTATTTTCCCACTGATGGCGTCGGCCTTTCTCCTGTTTCCCTGGAGCATGGCCGGCCAGGCTAAAAGCATCCGCCTGCGCAACGAACTCATCGAGACCGGTTCCGGCACCAACCGCGCTGTCCGGGCCGCCGCCCTGCACCAAACTGCCGCCGCGTCAGGGCTCTTTCTCGTGCAGTTTGACGGGCCGCTGGCTCCGGCGCGGCGGGCGGAACTGCGCCACGCCGGCGTGGACTTGCTTCAATATGTGCCGGACGACACCTTCATCGCCAAATTAAACAACGTGTCACCGGCGAGCGTCGGCGCGCTGCCGGATGTGCATTGGGTCGGGCCTTACCGGATGGAACATAAAATTCATCCGCGGCTGGCCGCAGCGGCGCTGGTCGCGGCGCAGACCAACGAGACCGTCCGCGTCAACATTTTGCTGGCGCCGGCGGCCACGGCGGCGGAAATCGCGGACGTGCGGGCGCACCTCGCACTGGTTTATTCCGAAAGCCGCCTGCGGCAGGGCACGATTGTGCGCGGCGAATTGTTGCCGGGCCACTTGAACCCGCTCGCGCAATCGCCGGCGGTGCTGTGGCTCGAACGCGGCACCAAACGGAAACTGGTGGATGAATCCGCCTCGAAGCTGGTGGGCGGCGATGACGGCAATGTCGCCACGCCGACGGTCACGCAGCAGCTTGGTTTCAACGGCGCGGGCGTCACGGTCTGCGTGGCGGACACCGGCCTGGATTCCGGCGACACGAACACGATGCACCCGGACATGAAAGGGCGCGTGACGGGCTTCCAGTTTTATCCGCCGCTGACGGACGGCTCGGATGGCTATGGCCACGGCACGCACTGCGCGGGGATTGTCGCCGGCAACGCGGCCACGGGCGAGACGGATCCGGACACCGGCGCGTTTTACGGTCTGGGCGTGGCGTCCGGCGCGAATCTTTTTGTGGAACGCATTTTTGACGCGGACGCGAACGAGGTGAATTTCACCAGCGACGAAACGCTCACGCACGACGCGGTCCGGCACGGCGCGAAAATCGGCTCGAACAGCTGGGGCAACGACGTGCAGGGCGAGTATGACACCGACTGCGCGCAATTCGACGAACTCGTGCGCGACGCGGACGCGGGCACGGCGGGCGACCAGCCTTACATCCTGGAATTTTCCTCCGGCAACGCCGGGCCGGGCGAACAGACGGTGGGCAGTCCGGCGGCCGCGAAAAATGTGATCGCCACCGGCGCGTCGGAAAACGTTCCCGGCACGCTGGCGATGACTTACGGGCTTTATGCCGACGGCCCGGACACGATGTGCGATTTTTCCAGCCGCGGCCCGTGCGCGGACGGACGCATCAAGCCGGACCTGGTTGCGCCCGGCAGTTGGATTGCCTCCGCCGCGTCGTCGGCCGCGCCGAACGAGGCTGCGATTTCGTGGACGGCGATTGATGATTATTACGTGTTCATGGGCGGCACGAGCATGGCCGGCCCGCACGCGGCGGGCGCGGCGGCGGTGTTCGTGCAGTTTTACCAAAGCTCGCACACCAACGCGGTGCCGTCGCCGGCGCTGGTCAAGGCGGCGCTGATCAATTCGGCCAACGAACTCGACGAAGCCAATGGCGGGCCCGGCCCGATTCCGAACAACGATGAAGGCTGGGGACGCATCACGCTGACGAACATCATCGTGACGAACTTCAATTCCGCGCCGCGCTTTTACCAATATCTCGACCAGACGGTGCTGCTCACGAACAGCCAGGTTTATGCGCAGCACATTTTTGTCCAGGGCGCGGATCAGCCCGTGAAAATCACGCTGGCCTACACGGATGTTCCCGGCTTTCCGGGCGCGCTGCCGGCGCTGGTGAACGATTTGGATTTGGAAGTCATCGCGCCGGACGGGACGCTGTATCGCGGCAACCAGTTTGGCGCGGGCGAGTCCGTGCCCAACGCGCCGACGCCGGACAAGCTCAACAATGTCGAGGGCGTTTATCTTTCCCAGCCCGCGCCGGGCGATTATCTCGTGCGGGTGCGCGCGAGCAAGGTGGTGCAGGACGCGGTTTCCAACACGCCGGCGATTGACCAGGATTTTGCGCTCGTCACCTCGGGCGATCTCACGCGGCCGGGCGTGGGAATTATTTTGCTGGACCGGCCGACTTACACCGCGCCGGGCGTGATGCAACTTGAAGTGCTCGACGCCGCGCGCGCCGCGAGCAACACCGTGAGCGTGTTGGTGACCAATCTCACCGCGCATAGATTTGCCACCAGCCTGCTGTATGCAGCGGGCAATTACGGCGCGTTCACCGGCGCGGTGGCCACCGTCACCAGCACGGCGGGCGCGGGACAAATCCAAATTGCCACCGGCGACAACTTGGAGGCGGATTACTTTGATTCGACGGGAACGAAACGATTTGCGACTGCGGTGGCCGACCTGGTTCCGCCGGTGATCAGCGCGGTCGCGACCAGCACCGATCTCGGCGTGCTCACCATCACCTGGCAGACGAGCGAGCCGGCGAACTCGGTTGTTCGCTACGGCACAAACAGCGCCAACTTGAATCTGGCGGTCACAAATTCCGCGCTCGTGACGAGCCATGTGGTGAAGCTGACCAAGCTCATTCCCGGCAAAACTTATTATTTTTCCGTCAGTTCCACCGATGCCGCGAGCAATCTTGCGACGAATGACAATTCCGGCGCGTTTTACAATTTCGTCGGCCTCGCGACACCGACGGTGCTGCTGGTGGACGCTTATGACACCGTGGCCGAAGCGGTGAATGGCGCGACGGTGATTCCCGACAGCGCCTACACCAACGTGCTGGCGGCGGCGGGCGTGAGCTACGGATTTTGGAAGGTGAACGCGCGCGGCTATCCGCAGCTCGCCGATTTGCGGCCGTTCCCGGTGGTCATCTGGCGGACGACCGATGACATCGTCAATTACGGCGTGGACGCCGACGGTTTGCCCGATCCCACCGCCACCAACAACACGATCAACGCGCAACAGCAGTTCATGATTCAGACCTACTTGAACGGCGGCGGCGCGTTCTTCATGGCTTCGATGGGGATTTTGTCGCAACTGGGCGACGTGCCGTTCCGGCGAAATGTTTTGCAGGTGGCCGGGTTCATCCAGAATCCCGATCCGCCGGCACCCGACCCGACGGGCGACGAGGATTTTGGCGTGCCGGCGATTCTCGGCGCGCCCGCGTCCATCGGCAGCGGCCTGAACGCGGTGCTGGATTACAGCAGCTATCCCAGTTTCGACGACGGCCTGGGCGACATTTACGGGCCGGACTTTTCTGACACGTTCACGCCGTCCGCCGACGCCACGGCGATTGCGTTTGAATCCGTTTCCGGCAAGCCGTGCGGCATGAGCTATCCCGAAGTCGGCGTGGACAGTCCCGGCCGGGTGGTGTTCATGGCATTTCCTTTTGACGCCATTCCGACGAACGGGACGGCGTCAAACAACGCGGTGGCGCTGCTGCGAAACATCATCGGCTTTCTCGCGCCCGGCGCGAACGGCGCCGGCGTCGTGATGCTCGATAACACGATTTACACCACCAACGCGGTCGTGACGGTGGAAGTCGGCGACGCGGATTTGGCGGGCACGGGCCAGACCACGGCCAGCTTCGCGGCCAGCTCGCGGACCAACAAAACAACGATCACGCTTTTTGAAACGACGCATCCCGGACTGTTTGAAGGGTTCGTCACGCTGGTGGCGGGCGGCGCGGGCACGAACCAGTTGCGCGTTCAAAATGGCGACACCATCACGGCCACGTATTTTGATTTGTCAAACAGCAGCAACGTGACCGCCACGGCGGCCATTGACACCGTGCCGCCGGCGATTTCGCAGGTGGCGGCGACCACCGATTATTCCAATGCGAAAATCACCTGGCTGACTTCGAAGGCCGCCGATTCGTCGGTGCAATACGGCGAATCGCCGTTGCCGGACCGCTCGGCGTATGTGGGCGCGCTGGTGACCAATCACGCCGTCATCATCAGCGGACTTTCCGCGAACCGGATTTATTATTATCAGGTCGTCAGCCGTGATCAGGCCGGCAACACGACGGTGGACGACAACCATGGAAATCTTTACACGTTCCAGACGCTCAAGGCGCCGGCACCGCCGTGGTTTGATAATCTGGAAAGCGGCGCCGTCGGCTGGTCGGTGGTGCCAGACCCGGGCGGCACCGAAATTAACTGGACGCTGGGCAAGCCCGCCAACGGGCTCGTCGCCAGCGCCCATTCCGGCACCAACGCCTGGGGCAGCGATCTCAATGGCAGCCAGAGTTTCTTTGTGGGCAGTTCTTACCTCTACAGCCCGGTGATTGATTTGTCGGGGCTGACCACGGCGACGCTCAATTTCTGGCACGCGTGCGATTTCAGATCGGATCCCACGCTGGGCGTGCCGCTGGAAGACGGCGTGATCTATGTCAGCACCAACAGCAGCACACCGCCCGGCAAATTGCCAATGCTCGCGGATTATGCGGAGACGTGGACAACGGGCTGGGAGCCGGCCGCACCCGTGGATCTGACGCCGTATGTCGGCAAGACCATCCAAGTCGTCTTCTATTACGAGGGCGTGGTTTTTAATACCGTTTACGGCTGGACGATTGACGACATCAGCATCACCGGGGTCGCGGCGGGCGGAACGATTAAAATATCGCGGAACCTCACGCAGGGAACTTACTCCCTGTTTTCACTTTCACCCATCGGCCTCGTGTCGGTGCAATCCGGCGTGGCTCCGGCCGTCACCCTCACCAATGTTCCCATCGGCCAATATGTCGTCCAATTCAGCGACGTGCCGTATTACCAGACGCCCGCCGACCAGACGAACACGCTGACCGCCGGCGGCACGCTGGCCTTCACCGGCAATTACACTTTTGTGGACGTGAATCACAACGGCATTTCCGACGCGTGGGAAATGGCCTACTTCGATTCCGTCACCACCAACCGCACGCAACTGACGGACACCGACCACGACGGCATGACCGATTACGCCGAGTTCATCGCCGGCACCGACCCGACCAACGCAGCCTCGAAACTCGCGTTCATCTCGATTCTCCAGACCAACCGGCAGGCCAGTCTCCAATGGGGAATCACCTTCACCGACCGTCTCTATCAGCTTGAGACTTCCACCAACCTCACCACCTGGAGCGCGGCCACCGGCTGGCTTCCCGCCGCCGGCAGTTCCATGTCCTGCACCATCACCAATGCGGCCGAGACTTGCCGCTTCTTTCGCGTGCAGGTGAGAACCGACGTGGTGACGCAAGGATCAATCAGCCTCTCGAAAAATCTCGGCCAGGGAACGTGGTCGCTGTTCCCGCTCTCAACCCCCGGCCTCGTCCAGTCCGGCGTCACGCCGGCCGTCACCTTCAGCAATCTGGACGCCGGCCAATACGTCGTGCAATTCGGCAATGTTCCCTATTATCAAACGCCCGCCAGTCAAACGAACACGCTGGCCGCCGGCAGCACGCTCAGCTTCACCGGCAATTACACTTTCCTTGACGCGAATCAAAACGGCATTTCCGACGCGTGGGAAACGGCCTGTTTCGGTTCCGTCGCCACCAACCGCACGCAACTGACGGACACCGACCACGACGGCATGACCGATTACGCCGAGTTTATCGCCGGCACCGACCCGACCAACGCCGCCTCACGGTTTTATTTCACCGGCGAAACCATCCTGAGCAACCGGCTCGTCCAGATCCAGTGGACGGTCGCCACCAACCGTCTGTATCAGCTCAATGTCTCCACCAATCTTTCGGGCTGGCTGCCGGTCTCGGGCTGGCTGCAGGCTTCCAATGGCCCGACCATGAACTGCACCGTGACCAACACCGGCGACGGCTCACATTTCTACCGGGTTCAAGTGCAGCCTTGACCCGCCAGCGTTTCATGGGGACTGGAACTGTGTGCGTCAAATTTTGCGAATTGGTTTTTGCGGCCATGGCGGCCACGAGACAAATCGAATCGGCCTGTTTTTGCCAGGCAACTACATCTTGCGCGGTACGCCGTATTTCAGGCCGATGTTCTGCTCGTAAACGCCGAGCTTCACGCCGGGAGTTTCCGTTTTGGCCTTGAATTCCAGGTTGATCCGCGCGAGCCGGCGTTGCGCCAGCCCGGCCGCGGGCGAATCCGGAAACTCCGTCACGATTTTTCCCAGCGTGGCCGTCACGGTTTCCACGTCCGCGCCGAGCTCCACCTGAAAATTGGCCAGCAGGTTCAGCCAGTGCGCAATCTGCTTCGGAGAATGGCGCGGCTCATTGATCAGCTGTGCCAGCTCCATCGTCGCCAAATCCAGCCGCTGAAAATCATGCGCGTAAATTTGCGCCAGCTTCTCGCGCACCTCCGAGTCGTGCGGGTGCTGCTCCAGTTGTTTCACATAAACGGCGGCGAGCTGGCCCGGCTCGATTTCTTTGGGCCGCAGAAATTCCGTGGAGTCCAGCAGGCCGATGTTCTTCACGCCCTCCGGCACCGCCATCGCCTGCCGGTCATGCTGCGCGAGGACGATTTTTTCCGTCTCGCCCAGGTGCGCCAGCCGCTGCTCGGCGCGCAGGGCGACTTCCGTTTCGGGAAACCGCGCGACGATTTTTTGGAGCGCCGCGCGCGCCGCGTCAATGTCCACGGTCTTTTTCAGGTGCCAGTCCGCCAGTTGCGTGAGCGCCGCGACCACCTGCCGGTCGGGCGCGTCCGGCAGATTGCAAAAATGATTCAGCGTGTTCTCCGCGCCGGGCAGGTCGCTCATGTCCTCGGCCTGGATGTTGGCGAGCAGCATGACGCCTTCGAAGTCCGTGGGGAATTTTGCAAGCTGCTCGCGGATGGCGACGACAGCCTCGAGCGGGCGGTTGGTTTTTCGTTTTGCCAGCGCAATGGAATAGACCGGCTTCGGCTCCGGCGGTTCGCTGCCGCCGTCATAAAGCGAACCGCACCAGCCGCCAATCATTTCAAGCAGGCTGTCCCGCCAGAGAATAATCACCACAAACCCCCAACCCACGGTTGACAAAATGGCGTAACCGAAGTCAGACCCGTCCATAATGGTTGAGGCATGAAACCATCCCACTGCCAGCGTCAAAATCCACTTGAGAATCAGCTTGGCCGGATCGTCGCTGCGTTTTAGCGCATACCATAAAAGCCACACGACGAATCCCACCCCGAACAGCGACAGGAAAACATTCCGCACAATAATCAAAGCGTGCATGGTTTGAAGAAAGCTCAACCCGTCCGCGCACCGGCGCAAGCAAATACTGCCCGGAGGGACGAGCTCCGCGAGTCCCACTTGAGAATAATGTGTCAGGGACTCGTGGAACTCGTCCCTCCGAATTCAGGCGTAGCGATACGGTCTGGACAGCGAAAACGTGTTCGGCAGGTGCCGCACTTCGCGCACCGCGCCGTCCGCCAGCAGCACCTCAACGATGTCGAAACGAAATTTCACCTCGGGGGTTTTCAGCCGCCGCAGATAATCCAGCGCCGTCTGCGAGAGCAGTTTTTTCTTCCGCGCATCCACCGCCGCCGCCGGTCGCGTCCAGGCTTCCGACGAGCGCGTTTTCACCTCGGCAAAAACCAGGCAGTCGCCATCGCGGAAAATCAGATCAATCTCGCCGTGTTCGGAGCGGAAGTTGGCCGCGAGAAATTTCAGCCCCCGCCCCTGCAAAAACTTCTTCGCCGCGCGCTCGCCGATTTTGCCGCGCCGCAGATGCTCCGGCTCCGCCTTGCCGGCGAAACTTTCCTTGAGCTTGGCGAGGAGATTCACAAGGCACTGATTGAACACCAATCGGCCGCGGAAACAAATCTTTTCGCGGGCCGGTGAAATGGCTTTTGCTTTGCCGCCGCTTGCGGTTTAATGGGTTGAATTTACATGGCTGAAGCCAATCCCATCTTTCAAAAATCCAACCGCAACATTGCCGTCATCGCGGCGGTGGTGTTCATCCTCGACCAGTTCACGAAATGGCTCGTGCTGAACCTGCTCGAAAAAGGCGACGAAAAAATCATCATCCCCGGCTTTTTCAGGTTCGTCCACTGGGGCAACACCGGCGCGGCGTGGAGCCTCTTTCGCGGCAACAACGGCGCGCTCGCGCTCGTCGCCCTGTTCGCCTTCATCGCGCTGTTTCTGACGCGGCACCATTTCAATTCCCACACGGTTTCCGGCCAGATTGCCTTCGGCCTCATCTTCGGCGGCATCGCCGGAAATCTCACCGACCGCCTGCTGCCCGCGCGCCACGAGGTCATTGACTTCATTTATTTCTACATGCAGCAGCGCGGCGGCGGCGAAATCGGCTTTCCCGCGTTCAACGTCGCCGACACCGCCATCTGCACCGGCGTCGGTTTGATTTTCCTCATCACCTGGCGTAACGAGCATTCGCCCCAGCCGCCAGCGAATTGAAAATTCATGGCCACGCGCACGGAAAATTTCACCGTCGAACAATCGCTTCCGTCCGAGCGGCTCGATATTTTTTTGCGCGCCAAATTTCCCGCCGTCTCGCGCGGCGCGATGCAGCGGCTCATCGAGCAGGGCCACATCCGCGTCAACGGCAAGGCGGTCAAGCCCGCGCACAGCCCGCGCGCCGGCGAATCGGTCGAAGTCCATTGGCCGGAAGCCCGGCCGGCCGAAGCGCAGCCGGAAGAAATTCCGCTCGATATTTTGTTCGAGGACAAATCGCTGCTCGTCGTCAACAAACCCGCCGGGCTTGTCGTGCATCCCGCCGCCGGCCACGAGGAACACACGCTCGTCAACGCGCTGTTGCATCATTGCAAGGGTTCGTTGAGCGGCATCGGCGGCGTGGCGCGCCCTGGTATTGTCCACCGGCTCGACAAGGAAACCAGCGGCTGCCTCGTCGTCGCCAAAAATGACGAGACGCATATTGCGCTGTCAGAACAATTCGCCAGTCGCGTCGTGAAAAAAGTTTACCACGCCATCGTCTGCGGCGAGGTTCCGCGCGAAGCCGGCGAGATCCACGCCGCCATCGCGCGGCATCCCACGCACCGCAAACGCATGGCGGTGCAGGACGATTCCGACGGTCGCGCCGCGCACACGAGCTGGCGCGTGCTAGAAAAATTGAAGTGCGCCACCTACGTCGAGGTGCAGATCCACACCGGCCGCACGCACCAGATCCGCGTGCATTTCCAGCACCTCGGCCATCCGGTGGTGGGCGATGACACTTACGGCTCGACGAAGAACAAGCGGCTGAAGGAACTCGCGAACTACGCCGCGCCGCGCGTTTTGCTACACGCGAAGGAATTATCTTTCGTGCATCCGCGCACGCAGAAGTCGCTGAAATTTTCCGCGCCGTTGCCGGATGATTTCAAGCAGGCGCTGAAACTGTTGCGGATGAAAAACCGGAAATGAAAAATCCTCCCGCCAGATCGTGGCGACCGGCCGACACAATGAAGTGCGCGCTTTATTTTGCATCGACCCTGTTCGTGCTGCTGGGGCTGGCCGGCTGCGCGGCGCCGTCCGGCACGGTCAGAAATGCCAGCCCGGTTTTGACCGGCCAGCCGGTTTCGCTGGATCATATCTTTGTGGAATCCTCCAGTGCCTTGGCCGGTCTGGCTGCGGAAATAAACCTGCTGAATGATTCGATCGTCACGAATTTGAAGGAAACCGAACTGTTCACGACCGTGGGCGGAAAAAAAGCGGACGCCATTTCCGGCAATGGAATCAAGGTGGCGGCCGACATCCGGCAAATCAAAAAAGTTTCCGACAACGCGCGCGAATGGGCCGGAGCCCTGGCCGGGCAGGCGCGCATCGTCGTTCAGGTGACGGTTTCCGATTTGAAATCGGGCGGCCAGATCGAGTCCTTTGAGGTCGAAGGAAAATCGGGCAAGTCCGCCTTCGCCGGCACCACGGAAGAGGCGATTGAAAGGGCGGCGGAACAGGTCGCGGAGGAAGTGGTCAGGCTCAACGCGCGGACCGGCCAATGATTTTATTTTGACAGGGCATAGCCGATTTCACCGAGACAATAGCCGACGTAGGCGAAATACAGCGCCATCCCGACCGGATCTTTTTCCATGGCGGATTCCTGCCGGGCCGCCGCCTGCTGCTGTTGCGCCTCCCAGACTTCACGATCCTGGGCGGGAGGACGCAACGACGCACAGCCGCAACCCATCAGGGTCATTCCGACCACAACTGCTGTCAGCACACCGGACTTCATGCGAATTGGCGGTAATAAAGGCCGCCGCTTTTGGCGACGGCCTTTTGTGAACCGGCTTAACGGCGAAGGCCGCGGAGATACTGGTCGCGCTCGATGTGCTCGACGCGATGCTGGAACTGGACCGGATGGTTCACCGGAAAGCCATACCCCGTGGCATAGCCGGCGGAACGACAGGCCCAGCCGCCGTTCACCCAGACATAAACCGGGCTGGGGCAGACGGGGACGGTTTGCACAAACACCGGCGGCGCGGGCGGCGGGCAAGGGGCGGCATACACCACCGGCGGCGCGCACACGACGGGTGGCGGGCAGAACACGGGCAAGGGCAGCCCGATGGAGATGTTCCAGCTGACCCCGGCCTGGGCCGAGGCGGCGGCCACCCCGACAAGGGCGGCCAGGAGAAGTGTTTTGGTTTTCATGATTTTATTTTGGTTGTTGTGCCTTGCCAGAAGGCGGTTTCATTTACACCACCACTAGACCACAACGCCACGCCGCCGGTTAATTGATAAAAATGCCGCAACATTGATTGCATCAATGTCCGCCTGTCGGCGTCAGGAAAACAATCCGCGCAGAATGCGCGCGAAAAATTGGCGGGGTTAATCTGCCTGTAGTTTTCTCCCGCCGCCGGCCGTGAAATCCGCTATCTCAAAATATCAGACTGCCGCAGCACGGGGAACTGATGGCGCTTGAGCACCTGCTCGGCCATTTCGTTGTCTTCCATGCTCAAGGCGAGGATGGATTTTCCGTGCGGATGCGGGATGAAGGAATAGAGATAGTTGATGTTCAGTTCGGCTTCCAGCAGGGCCGCGAAAATCTGGTTCAGCTCGTCCGGCGCGGCGATTTCCACCGCGACCAGCCGGCTTTCGGTGAACGGAAACGCTTTTTCATGCAGCAGCCGGCGCGCCTTGTCCGGGTCGTCCAGCACGAGGCGGATGATGGAACTGTCCGTGGTGTCGAGCACCGTGAGCGCGAGCACATGAATGTTGTGCGAACCGAGCAGATTGACCAGTTCGTGGAGGCGTCCCAGCCGGTTCGGCGTGAACACGGAAAACTGGACGACCGGATCCGGCCGGCGGCCTGGCAAAGTTTCCACCGTCATAATTGGTAACATGCCACAATTTTGCCCGTCCGCTTCTTCAAAATAATCCGGCGGCGGAACCGTCCTGGCACCGGTCAAAGGAAAGTCAACGCCCGTCAAAAAAAAACCCGTGAAAAGTTGGTGCCGGCGGAGGGGGTCGAACCCACACATCCTCACGGATACCAGATTTTGAGTCTGGCGCGTCTGCCAATTCCGCCACACCGGCAACCAATAAATTCAATGCTTTTTAACAGTCCGCCACTTCCGTTTTTTCCATTGCACCCCGCCATTGCACCCCGTAGATTTCAATCGTGCAAGACTTACGGGATAAACAACCAAGTCCTCGGAAACGCGAGGAGCACTTGTCTAAAGACGGCAAGTGGCGCTCGTTTCCAAAAGTGCCGCATCTGCTGCAATACGTTATCAGCGGCAACTACTTTGGGAAAGTTAAAATTAACGGCAAGACGATTCGGCAGAGTTTGCAGACGACGGTCTGGTCAACCGCTCAACTTCGTCTGAATGATTTCCTAAAGGAACATCGGGAAGGCCGCAACAAGGTGGCCGCCCCGGAATTTAGCGCAGCGGTGGAAACTTACGAACGGGAACTGAACACGGACGCAAACATGAAGCCGGGCAGCAAGGAATACCGCAAGGGCTGCATCCTAAAACTTCAACGCACCTGGCCGGAGCTTTGGAAACTGACTTTAGATGAAATCAAACCGCAAGCCTGCAAGGATTGGGCGGCAAAGATTCAAAAGGAAATCGCCAGTCAGTATTTCAACAATATGATCGGCACGCTGCGGCTCGTGATTGACCGAGGCCTCAAGGAGCATAAGGAAAAGACAGGCATCAAGCTGGAAAATCCTGCGATGGAATTACGGCGGGTGCGGATAAAGCAAAGGGATCTGAAGCTGCCGGAACCAGCGCACTTTAAGAACTTGGTGGAAAACTTGCGCAAAA
>Ga0316226_1001390_pt1 | contig 26279 bp, 26 predicted proteins | sample TBH18017metaG_FD_206009 | JGI IMG/M metagenome (GOLD analysis project Ga0316226, IMG submission 206009) | Freshwater microbial communities from Trout Bog Lake, Wisconsin, USA - TBH18017 | ecosystem: Environmental > Aquatic > Freshwater > Lake > Hypolimnion/Profundal zone | place: USA: Wisconsin...
ACCGAGTACGGCCGCGTACGACGCAGGTCCAGGGCGACGGCAGAAGCGCGCGCATTGGGGCCCGTGATGCCGTAGTCCATTACGTCCTGCTGCGAGATCACGCCCTTGCCCATGCAGCGCTGCAGGAAGACGGCGTTGTCGTCCACGAGCGACTCGTACTCGTCGATCATCTTCGGCATCCGCTTCATGAAGTCGCGGCACTTCTCGACCCAGCCGTCCGGCAGGTCGTAGCGCACGCCGCCGAAGCGGAAGTAGTTGAACATCATGCGCGCGCCCGTGAGCTCCTCGAGCAGGTCGAGGATGCCCTCGCGGTCGCGGAACATGTAGAAGACCATCGCCGTGCCCAGCGGCGCCAGGTCGGCGGTGAAGGTGCCGACGGCGACCAGGTGGCTGGCGATGCGCGAGAGCTCACCGGTGATGACGCGGATGAACTCCGCCCGTCGCGTCGGCCGGATGCCCATGAGCTTCTCGACCGTCATCACGTAGCCCCACTCGCAATTGATGCCGGCGACGTACTCGGTGCGGTCGACGATGGGGATGTACTGGAAGTAGGTGCGCTTCTCGGCGAGCTTCTCCTTGCAGCGGTGCAGGTAGCCGATCACCGGGATCACGTCTTTGACCAGCTCGCCGTCGAGCGTCACGACGAGGCGCAGCACGCCGTGCGTGGACGGGTGCTGCGGGCCCATGTTGACGACGACCTCGTTGAAGGCGAGGCCCTCGACGTCCGAGCCCTCGCCGCGCGCCGTGGCCTCTTCGATGCGCCGCAAGGCAAGCTTCACGGCCTCGTCGGGCTCCGGCGTGTCGAACTGCTCAAACATGCGGGTGATTCTCGATGAGGTCGACGTAGTCCTTGCGCAGCGGGTGGCCGACGAAGTCGTCCTTGAGCAGGATGCGGCGCAGGTCGGGATGCCCGAGATACTTGATCCCGACCATGTCCCACGCTTCGCGCTCGTGCCAGTTCGCGGCCGGCCAGACAGCGGTCACTGTGTCGATCTCGGCCTTACCGCGCGGCAGTTCCACGTGCAGCTCAAGGTACGTGTTCGTCTTCCACGAGTACACGTGATAGATGCTCTCGATGTGGCTCACCTCGTCGACGCCGGCGACGAAGTTGAGCGTCTCGTAGCCGATCTCGGGGTGCCCCTTGAGGCGCGCCGCGAGGTCCTTGAGGACGCTCTTGTCGGCGCGCGCCACGATCGTGTCCGGCTCCTGCACGCGCACGTCCCGCAGCTCGTCGCCGAAGTCGGCGACCAGGCGGGTGGCGATCGCGTCCATCGCCATCGGGTTGGTGCCGATCTCGAGGCCCACGGTCAGGTCTCCTTCGCCGGCGCCGGGGTCTCGGCGGTCGCGGCAGACGGCGCAGCGGCGATCGCCGGCTTCTCGGCCACGAAGCGGTGCTGCTGGATCTTGACCTGGAGCTCCAGCAACCCCTGGAACAGCGCCTCGGGGCGCGGCGGGCAGCCGGGGATGTACACGTCCACCGGGACGACCTTGTCGACCCCGTTGACCACGTTGTAGCCGTCGTAGAAGGGCCCGCCGCTGGTGGCGCATGCGCCCATGCTGATGACCCACTTGGGCTCGGCCATCTGGTCGTAGAGTCGTTTGAGGACCGGCGCCATCTTCTCGTTGAGGGTACCGGCGACGATCATCAGGTCGCACTGGCGCGGCGTGGGCCGGAAGACCTCCATGCCGTAGCGCGCCACGTCGTAGCGGGCGAAACCGGAGCTGAGCATCTCGATGGCGCAGCAGGCGAGCCCGTAGGTGAACGGGAAGACCGAGTGCGAGCGCGCCCAGCTGAAGATGAAGTCCGCCGTCGTGGTGATGACGTTGGGCTCGCTGAAGTGCTCGAGCTTGGGATAGCGCAGGCCGGAGCGCTCCGGGGAAGCGTCGCTCACGCCCACTCCAGAGCCCCCTTGCGCCAGGCGTAGAGCAGACCCACGCCGAGAACGGCGATGAACAGCAGCATCTCCACGAAGCCGGACGTGCCGAGGCCCCGGAAGACCAGGGCCCAGGGGAACAGGAACACGGCCTCCACATCGAACACGAGGAAAAGGAGGCCGAACACGTAGTAGCGCACCGCGAACGGCGCCCAGGGGTTGCCCACCGGGGGGATGCCGCACTCGTAGGGCGCCAGCTTCTCGGGCGTGAGGTGGCTCGGGTTGATGAGCTTGGAGAAGAGCAGGATGAGCACGACGAGCCCCGCGCCGGCTACGACGAAGAGCCACACGTAGAGCCAGTTGGTGAGATATGTGCTCGTCATACGAAAGCGGAGACCCGCGCTCCGGTTGCGGTCCATTCCCCCCCGGGCGAGTGCTCCGTGGCGCGTACTCTACCAAAGGCCGCGAGCGGCGCGCAACTCTCATCGGAACCTCCGGGGGTATGGGCAGCTCCACGCTTGTGTGCAGGGATTTCTTGGCAAAGTCGGCGCGGGCGACCCAGCACCTGGCCGAGCGCCGTCGCAGTGCCGGGCCGGCGCCTCGTCGATTGGTTGCTTTCACTTGGCGTGGCCCCTACCATTCCTCCCACCGTCATGTTCCTCACCGTCATCCTCCGCACCCGGGACTGCCCATGAGCGTCGGACCCATGGAGATCATCATCGTGCTCGCGCTCGCGCTCCTCATCTTCGGGCCGAAGCGGCTGCCGGAGATGGGGCGGACCCTCGGACGCGCCGCGCGCGAGTTCCGCAAGGCCAGCGACGAGGTCAAAGGTGTGCTGAACCTCGGCCTCAACGACGACCAGGAGACACCGGGCGGCACGGCGGCGGCCGTCACCGCCGCGGCGCCGCCCCACCCCCCCGACGACGGACCTTGGTCACCCGAGAGCACGGCCGGGCGAAATGGCTACGCACCCCCGGCAGGCAGTCCCGGCGCGCAGACGCTGCCCGGCCTCGCCGGCTTCCTCGGCGTCGCTCAGACGGAGCCGGAGGCCGCCGCGACCGCCGACGTGTCCGCGGCGCCCGCCTTCGCAAGCTTCCTGGGCGCGAGCGCCGCGACGGAGGACGCGGAGGCCACAGCGCCGAAGGACGCGGGAGCGGACGAGGCGGGACTCATCATCCCCGGCGCACCCGCGGGAGCGCGCGATCCGGCGCACGCGGCCACGGAGGCCATATCCGAGGCGGACGCGGCCCCGGGTGCGGAGGCGCGGGCCACCGCGGAGGCCGGCTGATCGGCGTGCCGCTGGAACCGGACGACAACCTCACTCTCTTCGAACACCTCGACGAATTGCGGCGGCGGGCTTTCGTCAGCGCCGCCGTCATCGCCGTGGGCGTCGTCGCCGCGGCGATCTTCAACAGCTTCGTCTTCAAGGTCCTGCTGTGGCCGCTCGACCAGGTCCACGGCCTGCCCGAGACGGCCTACAAGATCACGACGTTCAGCCCGGCCGAGCCCTTCATGGTGAGCCTCAAGGTCTGGCTGGTCGCGGGCCTCATCATCGCCGCGCCGGTCCTGATCTGGGAGTTCTGGGCTTTCGTAGGACCGGCCTTCACGGCCCGGGAGAAGCACTACTTCTACCCCATCGTCGGCGCCACCACGGGCCTCTTCCTCGGCGGCGTCGCACTCGCCTATTTCCTCGTGCTGCCCAAGGGGCTGCAGTGGCTGCTCAGCTTCGGGGCCGGCAACTTCAACGTCCAGAACCGGGCCAGCGACTACTTCACCTTCGTCGCCCTGTTCGTGCTCGCCTTCGGGGCCGTGTTCGAACTGCCGGTCGTCCTCGTGCTCCTCGCGCGCGTGGGCGTCATCGACGACAAGTTCCTGCGCAAGAACCGCTCCTACGCCATCGTGATCCTCGCGGTGGTCTCGGCAGTCATCACGCCCAGCCAGGACGCCTTCTCGATGCTCGCCATGCTCATCCCGCTCGTCATCCTCTACGAGGTCTCGATACATCTCTCGCGGCTGGTCCAGCCCAAGAAGGCGCACATCGTGGCGGCCGAGGCGGCGGACGACGACGGGCCGGACGACCTCGGCGCGGCGCCGGCCTGAACCACGCGGGCGGCCCGTGCGTCACCCATCGAGTACAATGATGAGCCATGGCTGAATACAACCGCTACACCGTAGAGCCGGAGGACGTCCCCCAGCGCAGCCGCAAGCGCCGCGCCAAGTCCACCGCCAAGAAGAAGCACAGGTTCCTCTGGCTCAAGATCGCGCTGCTCGTGGTCCTGCTGCTCGCGATCATCGTCCTCGGCATGGGCGCGGGCGCGATCTTCGCGCTCTCTCGCAACCTCCCGTCGCTGGAGTCGATGCAGAAGAACCCGACGGCGGTCAACACGCGCATCTACGACCAGCACGGCGTGCTGATCGCGGAGCTCCACGGCGCCGAGAACCGCACGCTCGTCAGCGGCCAGCAGATCCCCGAGGTCATGAAGCAGGCTACCGTCGCCGTGGAGGACCAGCGCTTCTACGAGCACCACGGCGTCGACTTCCAGAGCCTCTTCCGTGCGATCGTCACGGATATCCGCGCCGGCACCACCGTGCAGGGCGGCTCGACGATCACCGAGCAGTACGTCAAGAACGCCTACGTCGGCAACGAGCGCACGTACACGCGCAAGATCCGCGAGGCGGTGCTCGCTTGGCAGCTCGAGGACCGCTGGTCCAAGGACAAGATCCTCACCGAGTACCTCAACACGATCTTCTATGGCGACAACGCCTACGGCGTGGAGGCTGCGGCCGAGACGTACTTCCACAAGCACGTCGGCCAGGTCACGCTGGCGCAGGCCGCGCTGCTGGCCGCGCTGCCCAAGGCGCCGACCCAGTTCAACCCGGTCGTCGATCCCCAGGAGGCCAAGGCGCGCCGCGACATCGTGCTCCAATTGATGGCCCAGCAGGGCTACATCACCCAGGCGGATGCACAGGCGGCGATGGCGACGCCCGTGCACGTGTTCAAGCACCCGCTGGGCAAGGACAACGGTACCGCCGCCTACTTCACCGACTACGTCCGGCGCATCCTCACGCGCCGCTACGGCTCGCGCGAGGTGCTCGAAGGCGGGCTCAAGGTGTACACGAGCATCGACATGAAGTGGCAGAAGGCCGCCATCGGCATCATCAAGAGCACCACCGGGCCGCTGAACTTCGGCTTCAAGCCTTCGGCGGCCCTCGTCGCCATCGACCCCAAGACCGGCTACATCCGCACCATGGTCGGCGGCCTCGACTACAAGAAGCAGCAGTTCAACCTCGCCTGGCAGGCGCAGCGGCAGCCGGGGTCCGCCATGAAGCCCTTCGTGCTCGCCACGGCGGTCGAGCAGGGCATGGACCCGGCCAGCACGTACTACAACTCGACCAGCCCCATCATCATCCCGATGGGATTCCAGGCGCCCTGGAAAGTCAACGGCGACGGTCCCGGCGGCCCGGAGAGCGTCGCCAACGCGATCACGATCTCAGACAACGTGGTCTTCGCGCAGCTCTCCGTGGACGTCGGCCCCAACAACACCGTGGTGACCGCACGCAAGATGGGCATCACGAGCCCGCTCGTGGCGGTCCCGTCGATCACGCTCGGCACGTCCGGCGTGACACCGCTCGAGATGGCGGACGCCTACGCCACTTTCGCGTCGGGCGGCATCCATCACCCGCCGCAGGCGATCCTGCGCGTGGTGCTCCCGGACGGCAAGGTGGACTGGAAGCCCAAGACATCCGGCACCCGTGCCATCCCTGCGGGCGTCGCCTCCGTGGTCACCCAGTGCCTCGAGAGCGTGGCCTCGTCCGGCACGGGGTTCAAGTCCGGGTCGTACTTTCCGTACCCGCGCGCCGGCAAGACCGGGACCACCGAGAACGGCTGGGACGTGTGGTACTGCGGTTACACACCGCAGCTCGCCGCCGCCGTCTGGATGGGCGACCCGGTCAAGAACTCCCCCATGGACGGCGCCTACGGCGGCGACTACTGCGCGCCGATGTGGGCCAAGTTCTTCGCCAGCGCCCTGAGCGGCGCGAACCATCCGAGCTTCACGACCTACCCGTGGACCTTCAGCCCCTGGAAGGGCAAGATGCAGCAGATGTCGCCGTCGCCGAGCGCCTCGGGATCGCCCTCGCCATCGCCCTCGGCGACCAAGACCATCAAGCCGACCGTCAAGCCGACGCCGAAGCCGACGCCGACCACCGCCAAGCCGACGCCGACGGTCACGCCGACGGTCACGCCTACCGCGAAGAAGGCTGCCCCCGCAACCGCCACTCGAACGCTCGCGGTGGCATCCGATGCAGGTGACGGCACGACTGGGCTGGCCGGCGCGCTCGGCAGCTGGCTCGCCGGGATCTTCAGGCTTTAGCCGGCCTCACTCCGGCGCGGCCTCACCAGGTCTCGTAGCGCTCGGAGCCTTTGCGGTACTCCTTGACCTGCTGCCCCATGCCCTGGGCGATGGTCATGATCCGGCAGGCCATCTCGAAGACGCTGGTGAGCTGGTACGCCTCCTCCAGCAGGTGCCCGATCGCGAACGGCCCGTGGCCGCGCAGCATGACGATGTCGTACTCCTTGAGCCACTTCGGCAGCAAGTCCGCGACCTCTTTGGAGCCCGCCGTGAGCTCGGTCGCGACGACCGGCACCTTGTGCAGGATGTAGGAGCCCTCGCTGTCGACCGGCACGATCTCGTCGCAGACCAGCGAGCGCGCGATGGCGTAGGGCGGATGTGAGTGCACGATCGCCTGCGCCGAGGTGCCCTGGTAGATGGCACGGTGCACGCCGATCTCCGTGGAGGCGAGCATGACGTTGGCGTCGTTCTCCTCGAGACCGGTCTCGATGATGTCCCGCTCCTCGAGCCGAGCCAGCATCGAGCCGCGGCGCGTGATGAGGATCCGGTCGCCCATGCGCACGCTCATGTTGCCGCCGTGAGAGCTGATGACGCCGGCGACGAAGAGGTCCCGGCCGATCTGCTGGAACTGCTGGAGCAGGGCCGACGAGCTCATGCGCAGCCGCTTGCTGCGAGCGCCGTGGCGGCCAGGTCCAGTTTCTCGAGCTTGGCCGGCGAAGGCCGTCCCCCGGCATCCCAGCCACGCGAGATGTAGTACTCGTCGAGCATCGGCGGCAAGTCTACAACGTGGCCCTTGGAGGGCCCGGCCGGGACGGGCTCTTCGAGAAGCCGGCGCGGCAGGCTGTCGTCCGCGCGCCCGAAACCGGCCGCCAGGTTGAAGAGCCGCTCGGCGTTCCAGATCCGCTCGCCCATGAGGAGCAGCTCCTGCGGCTCCACCGACTCGCCCCAGACCGCGCTCAGCAGCCGTGCGTAGTAGTCCTCCTTCATCGCGAATGCCGTGAACTTGCACACGCTTAGCGAGTCGAGGACGGCGTTGAGGTTCTGCAGGTTGATGAGCAGTCCGGCCTTGCCGAGCGTGGCGAAGCGATTGACCATCTTGGGCACGCCAAGGATCTCCGGGCCGAGCATGTTGGCGCGCAGGTGGCAGCCGCCGCGATTGCTGGTGGCGAAGGCGAGGCCCTGGGCCTTCATGCCGCGCGGGTCGTAGGCCGGCAGTTCCATGCCCTTGACGCTCATCGAGAGCTCCGGGCGGCCGTAGCTCGCGGCGAAGCGCGCCGAGCCGACGCCAAGCTCGACGCCCAGGCCCGTGCCGACGCCGGTCGCCTCGGCGAGCTCGACGATGGCGCGCGCGTCGCCGAAGCGCGGGCCGCCCGGCAGAAGGCCCTCTTCCGTGAGCTCCATCGCGCACGCGATGGTGACCCCCATCGTGATGGTGTCCATGCCGGCGCGGTTGCAGGCGTAGTTCGCCTGCACGATCGCCGTGAGGTCGCCGACGCCGCACTCGGCGCCGAAGGCCCAGATGCTCTCGTACTCGGGGCCCTCGCCGCTCTGCCCCCCGGCGGTGGTGCGTCGGGCGCAGCCGATGACGCAGCCGCGGCAAGCCGCGCGGCGCTGCACGTGGTCCTTCTTCAGCATCTCGCCCGAGATCGCCTCCGCGGACTCGAACACACTCTCGCGGTGGTTGCGCGTCGGCATCGCGCCGGCCTGGTTGAGCACGTTGACGAGGACGGACGTGCCGAACTCCGGCAGCGCCGTCGACGTGATCGGGTTGGCTTTGAGGAGCTTCTCGGCCTCGTACACGATGAACTCGAGCCGCTCCGGGTCCGCGACCGGCGGCTTGTGCGTGCCGTGGCCGGCGACGGTGATGGCCTTGAGGTTCTTCACGCCCATCACGGCGCCGAGGCCGCCGCGACCGATCGAGCGGCCGCCGTTGTTGACGATCGAGGCGAAGAGCACACCGCGCTCGCCGGCAGGGCCGATGACCGCCGACTCCGCACCCGGCTGCAGTTCCTTGAGCCGGGCCAGCGACGAAGGGACGTCGAGGCCCCAGAGGCCGGCGGCGTCGTGAAAGTGCACGCCGCCGGCCGTGACCTCGGCGTAGCCCGGCGCGTCGAGCGCGCCGCCGGCCACCAGGTAGTCGTAGCCGAGGCGGCGCAGGGCGTTGCCCCAGTTGCCGCCTGAGTTGCCGTCGAACACGGTCCGTGTGAGCGGCGAGCGGCTGGTGACGCTGTACCGCCCGCTCGCCGGTGCGCCGGTGCCCGTAAGCGGGCCCGGCGCGAAGACGAGCAGGTTCTGCGCCGACAGCGGCTCCACTTCGTACAGCCGCTCGCGCAACGCGATGTAGGCGCCCAGCCCCCGTCCGCCGAGGAAGGCGCGCGCTACCTCTACCGGCAGCTCTTCCGTGTGGAAGGTCTGGCCGGAGAGGTCGACGATCAGGCCGCGGAGCGGCCGGAGCGCTGGATCGGGAGGACTCACATCCTCATCATAGCGCGAAGTCCGATGCCGACCGCACGACGCGAACGCGCTCCCCGCCGTGCCCGCGGGCCCTCAGAGCGCCTTACGCTTGTCCACCACGCGCACGGCCTTGCCCTCGGAGCGCTGGATCGCTTTGGGCTCCTTGAGCTTGACCGCGACCTGGATGTTGAGCACGTTGTAGATCTGCGCCTGGACGCCGCGCTGGAAGCGCTCGAGGTCGCCCATGGTCTCGGCGAAGATGTCCTCGCCGACCTCGACCCAGACCTCGATGATGTCGAGGTAGCCCTTGCGGTCCACGACGATCTGGTAGTGCGGCTCGATCTCCGGGATGCCCATCAGGACTTCCTCGATCTGGCTGGGGAAGACGTTGACGCCGCGGATGATCAGCATGTCGTCGCTGCGCCCGATCGGCTTGCTCATGCGCGCCGAGGTACGACCGCAGGCGCAGGGCTCGGACGTGAGACTGCAGAGATCGCGCGTGCGATAGCGGATCAGCGGCTGGGCCTGACGGGACAACGTCGTGAAGACGAGCTCCCCGACCTCGCCCTCGGGAAGCGGCCGCAACGTCTCCGGGTCGATGACCTCGGCCATGTAGTGGTCCTCGTTTACATGCATGCCGGACTTGCAGAGACACTCGAAGGCGACGCCCGGGCCGCCCATCTCGGAGAGCCCGTAGATGTCGAGGGCCTCGATACCGAGGGCGGCTTCGATCTGCAGACGCAACTCGTTGGTCCACGGCTCGGCGCCGTGGAAGCCGACGCGGATCGGCAGGTCCTCGGGGCGCAGACCGCGGTCGCGCGCGGCGTCGCCGAGGTACATCGCATACGACGGCGTGCAGGCGAGCGCGGTAGCGCCGAAGTCACGCATGATCTTCAGCTGCCGCTCGGTGTTGCCGCCAGAGATCGGCACCACGGTGCAGCCCAGATGCTCGGCGCCGAAGTGCAGGCCGAGCCCGCCGGTGAAGAGCCCGTAGCCGTAGGCGTTCTGCAACAGATCGCCGGGCCTGACGCCGCCGGCGGCCAGCGTGCGCGCGATCAGGTCGCCCCAGGTGTCGATGTCGGCGCGCGTGTAGCCCACCGTCGTCGGATTGCCGGTGGTGCCGGACGAGGCGTGCACGCGCACGATCTGGTCGCGCGGTCGCGCGAACATGCCGAACGGGTAGTGGTCGCGCAGGTCGATCTTCGTGGTGAAGGGCAGATCGGCGACGTCGCCATGGCAGCTCACGCCGTCCGGCGAAACGCCGGCTTCGTCCAGCTTCTTGCGGTAGAAGGGGATGTTGTCGTAGGCGTTGCGCAGCGTCGCGCGCAGGCGCTCCATCTGGAGCTCGCCCAGCTGCGCGGTCGGCAGCGTCTCGGCCGCCGGCTGCCAGTACAGCCCGCCGGCGGCGTCCTTGCTGAGGTGCTCTTCGCGGATCTGGCTCACAGCGACCGCACCTCCTCGTCGGACAGCAGCGTGACCCTGTCCTTGAGCAGCTCGACGGCGCGATCGACGTCCTTCACCGCGAAGCAGATGTTCCAGAAAGAGATGCTGTAGAGGTAGTCGATCGACACGCCGGCCTCCGCGAGCTGGTCGAGAACCTGGGCGAGGCCGCCCGGCTGGTCCGGCACCTTCACGCAGATGACGGAGGAGATGTGCGTCGTGAACCCGCCGTCGTGCAGGACCTGACGGGCGCGTTCGGGTTCGGCGACGATGAGACGCACGATCCCGTACTCGGCCGCCTCCGTGGTCGAGAACCCGCGGATGTTGATGCCTTCCTTGCCGAGCAGGTCGGCGACCTCCGCCAGCCGCCCGCTGCGGTTCTCGAGAAACACCGTGAGTTGCGTGACCTTCACTGCTCGTCCTCCTCGCCGACGGACTCGCGCCCCAGCGCGAAGGCCCGCTCGTTGACTTCCAGTATCTTCGCGGGCACCGCCGCCGCAAGACCCCGCCGCCAGGACTCTTGCGAGAACGGCAGGGCGGTGCTGGCGGCACCGAGCAGCGCCACGTTGACGGCGCGCAGCGTGCCGGCCTCGCGCGCCAGCCCCTCGGCGTCGACCGCGAGCAGGCGCACGCCGCGCGCGGCCGCGGCCGCGGCCAGGTCGTCCGGGTACTCGTCCTCGTGGCGCAGCACGCTGCCGGGGATGATGCGCGTGGTCGCGGCGCAGACCAGCGTGCCGCGCGGCGTGAGCATGCCGAGCGCGCGGCGCCCCTCGAGGGCCTCGGTCGCGACCACGACGTCCGCGTACCGCGCCACCGGCGACCATACTTTGTCGCCGAAGCGCACCGTGCTCAGCACGCTGCCGCCGCGCTGCGCCATCCCCTTGACCTCGCTGGCCTTCACATCGAGCCCCTCCGCGGCGGCCGTCTCCGCGAGGATGGCGGCGGCGAGCAGGATGCCCTGGCCGCCGACCCCCACGAGCGAGACGGTCGTCGTACCGTTCACGCGCCGTCCTCGACGCCGGCGCGGACGAGAGCGCCCCGCCGGCAGACCTCGACGCACAGGGCGCAGCCGGTGCAGGCATCGGTGATCTCAACGGCCGTCTCGCCGGGGGCGATCGCCGGGCAGCCGATGTCGATGCACAAGCCGCAGAGGTTGCAGCGCTCCTCGTCGACGACGATCTCGCCCGCCCTCTCGCGCAGGGTCAGCACGCACGGGGCCAGCGCGACGATGACGCCCAGACCCGGGGCGTCGACTTCCGCCCTGATCGCCGTATCCAGCGCGCCGTAGTCGTTGGCGTCCACGGTGGCGCAGCGCACGCCGATGCCCTCGCAGAGCCTCTGGATGTCGACGGCCGGCCCCTGCGTGCGGTCTGGGCGCACACCGGTGCCGGGGTGCCCCTGGTGACCGGTCATGGCCGTGGTGCGGTTGTCGAGCACCATCACGAGGCCCGGCGCCTCGTTGTAGTACGCGTCGATGAGCGCCGTGATCCCGGAGTGGAAGAACGTGGAGTCGCCGATGACGGCGGCCGCGCCCTTGCGCCCGAGCGCCTTGTTGAAGCCGGCCATCATCCCGATGCTCGCGCCCATGCACAGACAGCTGTCGAGCGCCAGGAGCGGCGGCAGGGCGCCAAGCGTGTAGCAGCCGATGTCGCCCATCGGCGCGAGCTTGTGCCGGCGCATGCCGGTGTACACGGAGCGGTGCGTGCAGCCGGGACACAGAACGGGCGGGCGCACCGGGAGGCCTGCGGGCGGCTCGGGCGGCGTCGTGATGTGCGGCGCAGGGGGGAACACCGGCCGCCGGCGCCGCGGGGCCTTGCGCGTCACGAACGGCTCAAGAGCGCGCGCAACGACGTCCTGGTCCAGCTCGCCGTCGGCCGGGATGGCCTCTTTGCCGATCACCGGCAGGCCGAGGGCGCGCACCTGCTCCTCGATGAACGGGTCCAGCTCCTCCACGACGGCGACGCGCGAGACCTGCTCGTACAGCCGCGCGATCTTGGCGTAGGGCAGCGGGTTGGACATGCCGAGCTTGAGCGACCAGGCCTTGGGGAACGCTTCGCGCGCGTAGGTGTAGGCCACGCCCGAGGCGATGATGCCGAAATCCGCCGTGCCGGCCTCGAGCACGTTGAGCGACGACTGTTCGGAGCGCAGGCGGAGCGCCTGCAGGCGCTCGAGCACGAGCCGGTTACGGACGCGCGCGTACTGCGGGACCATGACGTACTTGGAGATGTCGCGCGCGTAGTCGCGCGGCTCGACCGGCACCGGAACCCTCGGGACGACGCGGCCACGGCCGTGGGAGACTCGAGTGGTCGTGCGCAGCAGCACCGGCGTGTCGAACTCCTCCGACAGGGCGAACGCCTCGGCCAGGTAATCGTAGGCCTCCTGGCTGTCCGAAGGCTCGAGCATGGGGACTTTGGCGAAGCGCGCGTAGTTGCGGTTGTCCTGCTCGTTCTGCGACGAGTGCATGCCGGGGTCGTCGGCGGAGACCACGACGAGGCCGGCATTGACGCCGGTGAGCGACAGGGTCATGAACGGGTCCGCGGCGACGTTGAGGCCGACGTGCTTCATGGTCACGATGCTGCGCACGCCGGCTAGCGAGGCCCCGACCGCGGTCTCCAAGGCCACCTTCTCGTTGATGCACCACTCAGCGTGGATGCCCTTGAGGTGCGCAGCGGTCTCGAGGATCTCGGTGGAGGGCGTGCCCGGATAACCGCAGGCGAACCCGGCCCCGGCGCGCACGGCGCCGTGGGCGATGGCTTCGTTGCCGGAGAAGAAGACGGTGCGTTCCACGGGGCACCGATTATAGCCCAACCGGGCCTGCCCGCCAGCTCTGCTGAGCGCCTGCGGCACGCCGTCGCATCACACCGGCCGCCGCCGGCGGTCAAAGCGGCGCTGAGGCGCCCGCGAGGCAAACCTCAACCCTTGACTTGACCTTGAAGGATTGGCCGCCATGAGCGAGAATAGTCCCGTCATGCAGCGGGCACCGATCACGCCACGCAGGATTCGGACGACGCCCACGTGAGTCGTCCGCCTCGCAGACGCCGCAGCCCGGCCCTTCTGCGAGGTCGCTTCCGCACCCTCTTCTTCACCGTCGTCTTCTTCGTCGCGCTCGCGCTCGGGCACCGCTCGGCCGCGGGCGTGGCGTTGGCAGGCGTTCTCCTCGGCCTCTGCTCGGTGCGTGCGGCGAAGGTGCGCAGCGGCGACTTCTCGCACACCTTCGCCGTGGTCGACTGGCTGGTCCTCGGCTGCACGCTGGCGCTGTCCGGAGGCGCCGACAGCTGGTTGCTGGGCGCCATCCCGATCCTCGCAATGGGCCAGCTGGCAGGGACGCCGCGGCGCGAATGGCCGTATCTCCTCGCCCCCTCGCTGCTCCTGCTGCTGGTCCTGGCGATCGCGGATCCGACCCTCGGAAGCAGTCGCTTCGGCGGCGTCGCCAAAGTACTCGTGCTCGTCGCCGGAGGATGGGTGGCGGCCACCAAACTCCAGCGGGCGGCGCCGCGCGCCCGGCGGCCCGCGAGCGTCGATGAGACGACCGGCTTCTACACGGGCGCGCGCCTCGAGAGCTGGCTCGGCGCCAGCACGCAGGCGGCGCTCGAGGAGCACCGCCCGATGAGCGTCGTGTTCCTGCGGCTCCAGCACTTCGAGGACTGCCGCAACTTCCTGGGGGCGGACGGCACCGAGCAGTTGGTCAAGGGCGTCGCGCGTCGCATCGAGCGGCGCCTGACCGGCGACGACCGCGCCTTCCGCGTGCGCGCCGACTCGTTCGTGCTGGCGCTTCCCGGTCTGACACTAGCGGAGGCGCGCGAACTCGCCGATGGGATCGCGCACGACGTGAGCGCGAGCCTGATCGGCGGGCGCCGGCAGACGCTGGCCGCCGGCGCCGCGTCGTTCCCGACGATCCGCCAGCTCGACGACCTGCTCGAGGCGGCCCGCGCCGACGCTCTGCCGCCCGCGGCGGAACGCGCGCCCGCCGCCGTGTCGCTGCCACTCGCCGCGGCCCAGTGACGCGGCGGCCCTTCGCGGGCCGCGTCTTGCCATCCTCCACCCGGCGCGTCTTGCCACCCTCGACCGGCATCGCTACTCTTCGACTGTGGAGATCGACATCGTCAATGAGCGCGTCCCGCTGGGGGTTGCCGTACGCGTGCGGGTGCGGCTCTCGGGACGCGAGACGAACCGGCTCTTCCTCAGCGGGGACACGTTGATCCAGCTGCCGCTCGAGGGTGCCCTGCCGGACGCGGCCGGCGCCCCTCTCCCCCGCCCCAGCGTCTTCCTCAGCGAGCTCGCCGGCTCCCCCGACGGGCTCGTCCGCGTGTTCGTGGACGAACCGGCGGCGGCGGCGTTCGCCGCCGCCCTCCACACCTCACTCGAAGCTGCCTTGGAGGCACCGTGAACGATCACGCCGACTCGCTCGTGGCCAGGCTCTCCCCGTACCGCGAGACGCCGGGCATTCTTGCGGCGCTGCTGATCTCGCGCGACGGGTTCGTGGTCGCGGCCGACGCCGACCCGGGGTTCGCCGTCGACGCCGTAGCGGCGCAGGTCGCCGGCGCCATCGACCTGGGCCGCCGACTCGCCGTGGAGCTAGGCCAGGGAGAAGCCAAATACATCACGCTCGAGTTCGACGAGCTCAATATCGTCCTGGCGCCCTTCGGCGAGGAGCTCATGCTCGCACTCGTCGGCACGCCGGACGCCCTCACCTGCGAGTACCGCCTCAACACCGCAGGCGCCTGACGCCGGGCCGACCGTCTCTCACCGCCGCCCGGCCACCGACAGAAGGGAACGCTCATGGAAGACGCGATCGAACAGCTGGACGTGCTGGCGCGGAGCATCGGCGAGTGCACTCGTTGCGACGAGCTTGTCGCCTGCCGTCTCCGCGCCGTCCCCGGCGGCGGCCACCCGCACTGCGCGGTGATGGTCGTCTCCCTCAGCCCCGACCCGGCCGACGAAGAGCAGGGCCGGGCGGCGGGCTCCACCGCCGTCGACGGACTCGCCGCCTTCATGCCGGCGCTGGCCGATCATGCCGACAAGGTGTACGCGACGACGCTCATGAAGTGCGTGCCGCGCAGCGCCTGCGACCAGCGCCCGTCCAAGGCCGAGGAACTCGACAACTGCTTCGCGTTCCTCTCCAAGGAGCTCACGATCACCACGCCGCACTACCTGCTCGCGGCCGGCGAGGAGACGTCGCGCTACCTGCTGGGCAGGCTCTTCCGCGACCTTCCGTACAAGAAGGGCGACTCGCTCGAGCTGCGCGTCTTCGACAATCCGTCCTTCAAGATCGTCCCCGTGGCGACCCCGCAGGAACTGGGCGAGCGCGATGCCAAGGCGACCAAGGAGTACGCCGAGCGCCTCCGCGCTCTGGCGCACGTGATGGGGCTCTAGCTCAGCCGGGACTCCAGTTCAGCGGCCGCCGAGCTCGCGGCCGGCCGTCGCCACCACGTCCGCGATCTTCGCGTCCGCGCCCCGCGGCAGCGGCTCCACGCGATGCGTGGCGAGTATCCGCTCCACCGCGGCGACGGCACGGCCGACCTCGGCCTGCTTGCCGTCGTGCCACGCCTCGTAGGGCTCGCGCAACATGAGTTCGGGAAGGTAGAGCTCGCCCGAGCGCATGTATTGGCGCGTCTGCCGCGCCTTGAGGAAGTGGCCGCCGGGTCCCACCTCGGCGACGACTCCGGTCATCAGGTGCGCGTCGTCGACGGTCATCCCGGCGCGCACGCGCCTGCACTCGCGAAAGATCTCGCAGTCCAGCAGGATCTTGGGCAGCGAGAGCATCTGGGCGCCCCCGAGCATGCCGGCGCCGACCAGGAGGTCGGGCTCCATCAACATCGAGGCGAGCGCCGTGAGCCCAGCGTCGACGCCGCTCATCATCGACGCCTCGTTGGCGTCGCCAGTCAGGCCCGTCGCCATCACCGGGAGGTCGTAGCGGCGAGCCAGCCCGACCATGGCCTGCGTGAGCAGGATCGATTCGGGCGGCGCGGCCGCGTAGATCCCGGCACGCAGGTCCAGCACCCCGGTGTCGGCCACGTAGATGCAGGGCAGCCCCGGGCGCACCAGCTGGAAGAGCACGATCGAACTGAGGATCTCGGCATTGGCCTGCATCGCGGCGCCGGCGAGCGTGACCGGAGCCGTCGCGCCGGCCAGGCCCATGGCGTAGACGCACATCGGCACGCCCTGGCGCGCCAGGGCGACGGCCGCGGCCAGCATCTCGGGCTCGTGCTGCAGCGGCGGCACGGGGCAGTAGACGATCGAGAAGATCGGCCGCTCCGGGTCCCAGCGACCGCCCTGCGCGGCTGCCAGGATCTCCATCACGTAAGGTACCTCGACCGCCCGCTGGACCTCGCCCTGGATGTGCTTGGACGTGTTGCGCAAGCAAACGGCCAGCTCCTCCACGACCTGCGCAGCCGGCGCGGCGTCCGAGGCGCTGACTATGTTCCAGACGACTCCCACCTCGGGCGCGGCGTCGGCGACCCGGCAGGCGTCGGCGAGATCCTGGAGCGTGGACGAGCGGCGCTCGCCGCTGCTGTGGTCGAGCGTGTAGGCGCCGGTGCCGTCCAGCGTGAGGAACGTGTCCGAGCCGTCGCAGCGCACGTCGTTCGCGGGGTCCCGGCCGGCAAGCAGGACGTCGCGCGGCGCGGACGTGAGCGCCTCCTCGACGAGGCGAGCCGGGAACTTGACCAGAGCGCTGTCTGCGTGGACGTCCGCGCCTGCGGCGGTGAGCAGCTCCCGCGCCTCGCGGTCGGGGAAGACCACGCCGACCTCCTCCAGGACGCGCAGACTGGCGGCGTGGATGGCCTCGATCTCGCTGTCAGGCGGGGGCTGGATGCGAGGGATCATGCGGGCGTTCCTCCTCGTGAGCGGCGAGCATCAGACTATGGGCGTCAGAGAGTGAGCGGCACGACGACGCGCAGGGCGTGCGGGACGATGCGGCACGTCAGCGGCAGACTGCCGGCGACTTCGCCGTCGGTCTGCACGAGGACCTTCTTGCCCTCTTCCACGGTCGCGATCTCGGCAGTCTCGGTGCGGAAGTACTCCACCTTCGGGTGCTTGATGTGGGCGTTGAGGAGGGCGGCGGTCCAGTACCAGACGGTGCTGAGGAGCGACTTGTCCTTGAGGACGCAGACGTCGAGGAGGCCGTCGCGCATGTCCGCCAGCGGCGTGATGCCGAAGCCGCCGCCGTAGTTGGAGGCGTTCCCGAAGACGGCGAAGTAGCCCTCCACGGTGCGCTCCGCACACGTGACGCGGATGAGCGGCTCGTCCTTGGTAAGGTACGTGGCCAGGCCCTGGACGGCGAAGGCCGCCTCCTTGAACGCCTTCTTCATCACGGGGTTGAGCGACGCGACGACGGCGGCGTCCATGCCGACCCCGGCCATCAGCGCGAAATAGCGGTCGCCGGCGAGACCGAGGTCGATGAAGGACAGCGTCCCGGTGTCGAGGAGGCGCACCGCGTCCGGCGGGTCGAGCGGGATGCCGAGCTCCATGGCCAGCACGTTGACCGTGCCGGTGGGGACGATGGCCAGCGGCACGCCGCTCCCCGCGAGCCCATTGATGGTCTCGTTGACCGTGCCGTCGCCGCCCAGCGCGCAGACGATATCGAACCCCTCGTCCACCCCTTCGCGGGCGAGGCGCTTGGCGTCGCCGGGGGCCTGCGTGGGCCGCTCCTCGACGTCGTACCCGAGTCCGCGGAGAGCGTCGACGATGAGCGGCTCGTCGCGCTTGAACCCGCCGCCGCCGGAGTGAGGATTCCAGATCACCAGGAGCCTGCGTCCGGACGTGATCATGCCTTTGCTCCGCCTTCGGCGTCGGAGGAAAGCGCGGAACGGATGTGGGCGACGGAGATCATGAGCGGCGGCCAGTGCCGGGAAGCTTATACCCCGCGCAGCGTCATCCCGGTTCGCGAAGGGCTGGACAGTACGCTTCGGTAGCCGTATACTTCGGGTACCGAAATGAATACGGCGCGCAAACAGACCGCCCGGAGGGACGTCACGGAACAGCTCGTGCAGCTGCTGCCGGAGCTCGCCGTGACTCTGTACGAGGCCGGCCCGCACGACGAGGCGCGCAGGCACCCGCGCGCCGAACCGCTCACAGGCCGGCAGATGAAGGCCGTCATGTATCTCGCCCATCACGGCAAGGCGACGATGAGCGAGTTCGCCGACGGCCTCCAGATCGGCCGCGCCGCCGCCAGCGAGCTTGCGGCGCGGCTCATCGACAAGGGCGTCGCCGTCCGCGAGCCGGACCCGGCCGACCGCCGCATCATCCACCTCAGGCTCGCCGGCAACGCCGAAGGCTACGCCGACAGCATGCTCGCCCAGTGGAGCGACCAGCTGGAGGAGGCGTTCGCCCTCTACCCCGGGATCGACCCCGAGACCCTGGTCGCGTTCGTGCGCACGCTCATCACACAGCTGAGAGGACAGACACAGCCATGAGCACCCCAGCCCCCACCGAGGCCACCACCGCGAGGCCCGCCCGCAACCCCTGGGCGGTCCTCGCGGTCCTCTGCCTCGGCCTCTTCATGATCCTGCTGGACGGCACGATCGTGAACATCGCCATCCCGCACATCCAGACCTACTTCAACACCGCGTTCAGCAACATCGAGTGGGTCATGAACGCCTACATCCTGGTGTTCGCCGTCCTGCTAGTACCGATGGGCCGGTTCGGCGACCTCTGGGGCCGCCGCAAGCTCTTCGTGAGCGGCATGGTGCTCTTCACGCTCGGGTCGCTGGCCTGCGGCCTCGCCCCGAGCATCTATCTGCTGATCGCCTTCCGCGTCGTGCAGGGCATCGGCGGCGCGGCGATGATGCCCTCGACGCTGAGCATCATCGCCACCGTCTTCCCGCCCCACAAACGCGGCGCCGCGATGGGGGTGTGGGGCGGCGTGTCCGGCCTCGCCTCGGGCCTCGGCCCCGTGCTGGGCGGCATCATCCTGCAGTACATCACCTGGCCCACGGTCGCCGGCAGCTGGCGCTGGATCTTCCTCGTCAACATCCCCGTGGGCATCGTCGGCGTCGTCCTGGCCCTGCGCCTCGTCCCCGAGAGCAAGAACCCGACGGCGGTCGAGTCGCTCGACGTCCCCGGCATCGGGCTCCTCTCTGCCTCGCTCTTCTGCCTGACGTTCGCGCTCATCGAGGGGCAGCGCTTCGGCTGGACCTCGGCCACGATCCTCGGCCTGTTCGCAGCCACGGTCGTCGCCTTCGGCCTCTTCTACTGGCGCGAGCACCGCGTGCGCCAGCCCCTGATCGACTTCTCGCTGTTCCGCAGCGTCAACTTCGCGGCCGGCAACGCCACCGGGTTGCTGCTGAGCGCCGCGATGATGGGCGCCTTCTTCACCATCCCGATCTTCCTGCAGTCGGTGCTCGGCTTCAGCGCCATCAAAGCGGGCCTCGTGATGGCGCCGATGTCGGTGATCATCATCTTCGCGGCGCCGCTCGCCGGCACGTTGTCCGACCGGCTGGGGAGCAAGTGGATCGTCGCGGCCGGCATGTTCCTCCTCGCCTTCGGTCTGGCGTGGATGGCCGGCCTCGTGCCGGGCATCGCCAAGATCTCGCCGGCCACGACGCCGATGAGCCTGCTCCTGCCGTTCCTCATCTCCGGCGTCGGCATCGGCCTCGCGGTCGCCCCGGTGACCTCGGCGGTCATGGCGACCGCGCCCAGGGACCGCGTGGGCAACGCCTCGGGCGTCCTCTCCACGATGCGCCAGGTCGGCAGCCTCATGGGTATCGCCATCCTCGGGGCCGTACTGCAGAACCGGATCACGGCCAACATCACCAGCGGCGTCGCCGCGATCCAGGGCATCCCCGAGGCGATCAAGCACAAGATCATCGCCGGGGCAGCGGCCGGCGGCTCGCAGATGGGCATCCCCAAGGGCATCCCGGGCATGCCGGCCGCCGCGATGAAGGCGATGGAGGCGCTCTTCCAGACCTGGTTCACGAACGCCGTCGCCAGCACCTTCGTAGTGGCCGTGATCCTCGCCGTGGTCGGCGGGCTGTGCGCATTCCTGCTCCGCAGTCACGTGCCGGACGCGGAGGCCGTCGCGGACGGTGCGCCGGCCACACACGCCGGCGCAAACGCGGGCGCTGTTGCCCAAACTGGCGACGCGTGACGCGAGGGCTTTGAGCCCAGCCAAGGAGATGAACGCCACACCGGCGAATCACTGGGCACGCAGAGTGGGTACGTAGAAGGCGTACTGGAGGTCTTGCATGCCCGCGCAGGCACAGAGCGCGCAGAAGGTGATCGTCATACCGCAGCAACTCGAGGACTACTTCCTCGAGCGTCTCAGCAGGGTCTACGAGGACCGTGAGGATGTGCGGATCGTCGTGGACCGCCGCGCCGGCGAGCGCCGCCGGCCGCGCTGGGTCAGCGGCTCGGGACCGTTCAGCGAGCGGCGACACGGCGACCGGCGCGAGACCGGCGTTGTGAGCTGGTCGCTCCCGGAGATGCCGTTCTCGGCATCCTGAGGGCTCCGGCAAGCGTACGCACGAAGGGCCGGCGCTCGCGCCGGCCCTTTTCGTCGATCCTCTGCTCTGCTCCCTGGTCTAGATCCAGCCGTTCTCGCGGCTGACGATGACCGCCTGGGCGCGGTCGACCACGTTGAGCTTGTGGTACACGTTGTGCAGATGATTGCGCACCGTGGACTGGCTCAGGTCGAGCGCCCGCGCCACCTGCTTGTAGGTCTTCCCGCTGGCGAGTAGCCCGAGCACCTCGAGCTCGCGGTCCGTCATCGGGTTGGGGATATCGCCCTTGGGCGGCCCCAGCTCGCCGAGGTGGACCTTGACCCGCGCCAGCAGTTCCTTGATGTGGAACGGCTTGGTGATGTAGTCCGCGGCGCCTTTCTCGAAGCCGAGGAGCTTGTCGTTGATCTCACGCCGCGCGGTGAGGAAGATGATCGGCGACTTGAGATCTACAGGCTTCTCGCGCAGACGCTCGTACACGGCGAACCCGTCAGTGTCCGGCATCATGATGTCGAGGAGCACGAGGTCGGGGATGAAGAGGCCGGCCGCGCGTATGGCCTCCTGGCCGTTCGCGGCCGTCTGCACGTCGTAGCCCGTGGCTTGCAGCGCCTCGGCGACGAGCCGCCGGATGTCGGGCTCGTCGTCGACCACCAGGATACGTTTCGCCATCGGTCCTCTCTCCCTCGCGCGCGGCGCCCATCGGGTCGTCCGCCGCTCCCCTCACACACGTGATGCGCAGCCGGTACGTCACCAAACGACGCCGGCGGCGCGCTCTCCCGTGACATTCGCGTCACGTGGCCCGTTTCCCTCCGGCCCACCGTTCCCGTATCGGCACAACACCAGCGCGGGATTAGGCGGCCGGGGCACGAGCCGCATCGGCCGCCGGCGCCGACTGTCTAGCGAAGCAGGCTGTCCCCGTAGGCCACCAGAAGCACGACCACGGCGACCGCCACGCCGACTCCGAGGGCGATGTCGAGATACTGACGCCGCCGCCACGCGTCGGTGGAGAGGGCGATGAGGCCGTAGCCGGCGACGGCCAAGCCGACGATGCCGGCGATGAGGATGAGGGCGTTCATGCCGGCGCCACGATCCTCTGCGCCAGGAATTCGAGAGGGTGCAGCGCGCGACGGCCGGACAGGTCGTTGATCTGGGAGCGGCACGACGTGCCTGTGGCCAGGATCTGCGTTTCGGCCGGCTCCCTGCGGACGGCCGGCAACAGCACGCGCTCGCCCATCGCGACGCTCAGATCGAAGTGGTCCGCCTCGTAGCCGAAGACGCCGGACATGCCGCAGCAGCCGGCGTCCAGCGCCTCGAGCTCCAGATCCGGTACGGCGGCGAGCGCGCGGAGCGTCGCCGCGGCGAAGCCGAGCGCCTTGGCGTGACAGTGGTCGTGCAGCACGGCGCGGCCGCCGCCACGAAAGCGCAGGCGGCCGGCCTCCGCGAGGCGCGCGACGAGGTCGAGCGCCGGCGCCGAAGCGCCGGCGACCAGCGGGACACGCTCGTCGCCGGGCAGCAGCCGGCCCCAGTCGTCCTTGATCATCGAGAGGCAGCTCGGCTCGATGAACAGCACCTCGGCGCCAGAGGACGCCGGCTTCTCGAGGGCGACCAGAGCCCGGAGCGCCGCGGCACGCGCCTTGTCGATCTGACCGGTCGAGAGCGCCGTGCGCCCACAGCAGCCGGCGTCGATCAGCGCCAGCTCGACGCCGGCCGCACCGAGGAGCTGCGCCAGCGCTTCGCCGATGCGCGGCTCCTGGAACTGCACGAAGCAGTCGACGAACAGCGCCGCGCCGGCGGCGCGCGGCGCCCCGCGCAGCCGGCGCATGAGCGGCCGTGCGAACGCCGGCAGCGGCCGCTCATGCGCCACGCCGGCAAGGTCGGTCACGAGCCGCGCCAGCGGCGTGCGCGCAGCGGCGTTGACCAGCGGCGCCAGCGGCGCGGCCAGCCGCGCCAGGGTGCGAAACTCGCCGATACCGCGCGCCAGGGCCGGCACGCCCTCCCTGACGCGGACCTCGGCAAGCCACTCGACTTTGAGGGCGGCCATGTCGACGCCGGCCGGGCACTCGGACTTGCAGGCCTTGCAGGCCACGCAGGTCCCCAGCACCTCGCGGAACTCGCCCTCGCCGACAGCCGCCAGCGGCACCGCGCCGCTCAGCACGCCCTGGAGCGCGTTGGCGCGCGCCCGCGTGGTGCGCGCCTCGTCGCGCGACGCCGCGGCGGGCGGGCACATCGTGCCTGTCGATTTCTTGCACAGTCCCGCGCCGAAGCACTTCTCGATCGCCGCGCCGAAGCCGCCCTCCGCGTCATAGGAGAGGCGCGGCGTCCAGACTCCGTCGCCGCGATAGGTCGGTCCGAAGCGCAGGTCCTCCGCCACTCCCGGGCCGTCGACGATCGTGCCTGGTCCGAGCAGACGTTCGGGGTCAAAGGCGTCCTTGAGCGCGACCATGGCGTCGTAGAGACCCGGCCCCAGGATGCGCGGCAGCAGCCAGCTTCGCGAGCGCCCGCAGCCGTGCTCGCCCGAGATCGCCCCGTGGTAGGAGGCCACCAAGTTGCCCACGGAGTCGGCCAGCTCACGCATCGTCGCGACGCCCGCCGCCGACTTGAGATCGAGCAGCGGCCGCACGTGGAGGCAGCCCGCCGAGGCGTGACCGGTGAAGGAAGCGCGGGCGCCGTGCGCCTGCACCAGCGCCTCGAACTCGGCGACGAACTCGGCGAGGCGCTCGGGCGCGACGGCCGTGTCCTCGACGAACGAGGCGGGGCGCTCCGCCCCGGGGGCGCCCATGAGCAGCGGCAGCGCGGCGCGGCGCAGCGCGCCTGCCTCGGTCAGCGCAGCCGGCTCCTCGAGCCACTCGACGCGGTCCGCGCCGAGCCCGCCCGCTACTGCGCGCAGGCGGCCGAGTCCCTCGTGAGCCTCGTCCTCCGAGCCCTGGTACTCCACCGTCAGCATGGCGCGCTCGGAGCCGGCGAGCAGCGGCGCCATGAGCGCGTACGCCTTCAGGTTCGGCGCCGCCCGAAGCGGCTCGAGGTCCAGGAGCTCGATCGCCGACGGACCGGTCTCGAGGATCGCGACGTTGGCCTCGAGCGCCTGCCGCAGCGTCGCGAACGTGAGTGCCGCGCCGACCCGGCGCGCGGGCCTGGGGTCGAGCGCGACCTCGAGCTCCGTGAACAGCGCCAGCGTCCCTTCGGAGCCGGCGAGAAGGCGCGCCAGATCCGGCTCCGGCTCGAGCAGCGTTCGCAAGTGGTAGCCGGACGTGCAGCGCCGGGTCTGGGGGTAGTCTTCGGCGATCGGCCGGCGGTACTGCTCGCGGATCCCCGCAAGCGCCGCCGCCAGCCGGCCTGCGCCCGGTCCGCGCAGCCCGCTCGCCAGGTCGCCGCCGGCACAGCGACCGAAGTCGCAGCGCTCTCCCCCCACCAGCACGGCAGAGACGGCGAGAACCTTGTCCTTGGTCTCGCCGTACACGATCGAGCGCGACCCGGACGAGTTGTTGCCGACCATGCCGCCGATCGTGGCCTGGTCCACCGTCGACGTGTCGGGGCCGAACTCGAGGCCGTGCGCGGCGGCGGCACGGTTGAGTGACGCCTGGACGACGCCCGGCTGCACGCGCGCGCGGCGCGCCTCCGGGTCGATCGCGAGAATGCGATCGAGCTTGAAGCAGTCGACGGCGATCCCGGGGCCGATAGCCTGCCCGGACACGCTCGTGGCCGACCCGCGGGCGACGAGCGGCACGCCGTACTCGCGCGCCACGGCCGTCACCGCGGCGAGGTCGTCCGGGGACGCCGCGACGACGACCGCGTCGGGCACGATGCGGTAGATCGAGGCGTCCGTGGAGTAGAGCCAGCGCGCGAGCGGCGAGGTGCGCACCTCTCCCGCCACCTTGCCGCGCAACGCCTGCGCGGCGGCACGTCCAGCGGGCGTGACTTCGGGGATGCGGCGGCGCTCGCTCATGCCGCCAAGGATACGCCTCAGAGCCCTCCCAGGCTGAACGCCGGGAGCCAGCGACTCATCTGGTCCAGCACGCCAAGCATCATGAGGACGCCGAAGGCGACGAGCAAGATGCCTGCGGCGATCTGGATGCCGCGGTAGTGGCGCTTGACGACGCCGAGACGGGCGGAGACCCAGTCGAAGGCCACGGCAGCCAGCACGAACGGCAGCCCAAGGCCGGCGGAGTAGACGAGAAGCAGGATCGACCCGGAAACCGCGCTGTGGCTGGAAGCCGCCATGCTGAGGATGGCGCCGAGGACGTAGCCCACGCACGGCGTCCACCCCACGGCGAGTGCCATGCCGGTGACGAAAGCGCCGCCGGCGCCGCGTCGCGTGGGGCTCACGCGCATGACGGTCTTCGGCAGGGGGATCACGCCGGCCACCACCAGCCCGCTGAACGCGATGAACGCGCCGGCGGCGATGGTCAGCTCACGCCGGTAGTGGACCAGCAGGCGGCCCACGCCGCCGGCGCCCGCGCCCATGAGCACGAAGACGAGCGTGAACCCGGCCACGAAGAGCAGTGATGTCCACAGCAGGCGGCGGCGATGGCCGGCGAGTTGCTCGACGCCGACGCCGGAGATGAACGACAGGTACACCGGCAGCAGCGGGAGCACGCACGGCGAGATGAACGAGAGCAGGCCGGCCAGGAACGCGAGCCCGAGGGCGGAGAGGCTGAGCGACGTGACGGTGACGGCGCTCAGCGAGGCGTCCGTGAAGTCGTGCGGCGAGGCGATGATGACGGTGCCCAGCGTCGTGATCGCGTTCGCAGTCATGAGGGGCCCGGAGAGTCCGGCGCGGCCGCCCGCGGCGGCCTGCCGCGCCTCACTGGATCGAACTGAGCCTGAGCTGGAACTGCGCCTGCGTCGAAGCGCCGACGATAGAGCTCTGCACGTTCCCGCTCTTGTCGATGAAGAACGTCGTCGGGATCCCCGTCACGCCCCAGGCATTGCCGATCGAGCCGTCAAGGTCCATCACGACCGGATAGGTGATGCCGTACTTCTTCACGAACGTCTGCGTGTCGAACGGCTTGTCGTTGGTGGCGACGCCCACGACCTGCACGTCCGGATGCGCCTTCGCGAAAGCGACGACCTCCGGCGCTTCCTGGTTGCACGGGCCGCACCAGGAGGCGAAGAAGTTGACGACGACGGGCTTCCCCTTGACCGTGGCCAGGTCGAAAGTCCCTCCCTTGAGCGTGCTGCCCGTGAGCGTCTGGGCGGCGCCGGAGGCGCCGGACGAGGCGCTCGCCGACGATCCGCAGCCAGCGACGGCAAGCGCCGCGAGGACGAGGACGACCACGCTCACGCCCGCGACACACGCTCCACTCCTGTGTCCTGACATCGGCTCCCTTTCGGCCCCGCCCTGGTCGTCGCCCGGACGGTGTTCACTGGTGACGCTCCAACGAAGATACTGGCTCGGCAGCGCGCGGCGCACAACCGCGCGCTGACGGCGCGCTCCGGCGAGGATCCCTGAAAGGTCGGGGTTTGCGCTTGGCCGGCGCGCAGGTATGATACCCCATAGGGTATCTGTACGGCAAACGATGCGGGGTGCGATGGCTTCCTATGACCTGATCTGCGAAGACTGCGGAAGTCCTTTCGAGGTGTTCCGGCAGGGCTTCCTCAAGGACGAGGACAGAGTGTGCCCGGAGTGCGGGTCCGCCGACGTCCGGCAGAAGTTCTCCAGTTTCCTCAGCAATCTCGGCGGCGCGAGCGCGTCCTCGGGCTGCGCGGCGCCGTCCGGCGGCAGC
>Ga0316226_1001402_pt1 | contig 26201 bp, 17 predicted proteins | sample TBH18017metaG_FD_206009 | JGI IMG/M metagenome (GOLD analysis project Ga0316226, IMG submission 206009) | Freshwater microbial communities from Trout Bog Lake, Wisconsin, USA - TBH18017 | ecosystem: Environmental > Aquatic > Freshwater > Lake > Hypolimnion/Profundal zone | place: USA: Wisconsin...
AGTCCGCAAAGGCAAGACGGCAGAGCTCTTCCCAAAGCCTGGTCAGGAGGCCAACCCCGCGGCAAAGTCGGGGCTTAAGTCCGCCGTGGAGATGCACGAGAAACTACGCACTGGCCCAATGGCAGGCTTGCGTGTGGGACTGCTCCACGGGCGCCTGGATGCGGACGAAAAAGATGTGATCATGCGCCGGTTCCAGCGCGGCGAGATTGACGTCCTGGTTGCAACAACGGTAATTGAAGTCGGAGTGGACGTGCCCAACGCCACAGTGATGGTTGTTGAGCATGCGGAGCGCTTCGGCCTGGCACAGCTGCACCAGTTGCGTGGGCGTGTAGGCCGCGGAGCCGCGAAAAGTTACTGCATCCTAATGACCGGCCCGCGCGTCTCGCCGCTTGCCGAAGAGCGCCTGAATGCCATGGTGAGAACCCAGGATGGCTTTGAGTTGGCCGAATTGGACCTGACGATGCGCGGTCCTGGGGAGTTCTTTGGTACCAGGCAGGCAGGGCTTCCCGAGTTTCGGGTGGCTAATCTGGTACGCGACCGGCAGTTGCTGGAACTCGCAAAGCTGGAGGCTGAGCGATTTGCAAACAATCCGGGCACTGAGGTCACCGAGATTGAGCGGGGGCGCGTCTGGGCCCGGCTCAAGGAGTCATGGCAACGCAGGTACGGGTTGGTCGAGGCTGGTTGAAACCGGACGCCATCGCGATCAGGCAGCCTGTGATGCGCGCGGACCGTCAACAGTTTCCTGTGGGTAGGTCTGTATCTCAAGATCAATGCTGGCGATATCGGCTCCACAGTCTTTGAGCTGGCTGCGTGTGCATTGGCAAAGTTCAGTAAAACGAATATGTCCAATCTGGCTAAGTTCAAGGCCCGTCGCAATGAGAACACTGTAGATATCGACGCAGGTTTGCCGCTCAAATTCAAAGAGAATGCTAACCGTTCCGCTGTCGTTGCTTGCGCGGCTCAGTACCCAGCCACCGCAGCCGAGGATTGCGCCAGTGAGGGTCTGGACCAGGCGGGCCGGCTCTTCGATGGAGATTGCCTTCATTTGCATCGCCCAGGGAATGACCATTGACTGTTCTACTCCCTTTACAAGCATTGTTTGCCTCACAACGGTCTTATCGGAGCAGCGCACCAGGGGATGATGGCTGTTCAAGAGTCGAACGACATTTGGCCAGCTTTGAAACATTCGTGCCTGCCACCAGACAGTCGGCCGCTTCCGTAGGTAATTGGAGATACGCCAGCCAGCGTTTACAATTCCACCATGCAGCCCTTCAGCGGCAAGACAAACAGCAGGCAAACGCAGAAGGTTGCACCCAGGCAGAAGCAATGATCATCGGCTCTGGAATCGACCTGATTGAGATTGGACGCATCCAGCGCTCCATGGATCGCTATGGAAGGCGCTTCCTTGATCGTGTGTTTACCGCCAAGGAACAGGCCTATTGCCTGAGCAAGCGGAAATCAGCTGAGAGTTTTGCAGCCCGGTTTGCCGCCAAAGAGGCCGGGGCCAAAGCGCTGGGGACCGGAATCAGCTATGGCGTCAACTGGCTGGAGATTGAAGTGGCCCGCGAACCAGGCGGAAAGCCGACCTTGCGCTTCCACGGACGCGCAGCCCAGATTGCCACCCGCCTGGGCGCCACCCACGCCGCTCTGTCCCTGACCCATACTACCGACTTGGCAGCCGCCAGCGTAGTGCTTGAGGACGGGCACTAAATCGCCCATTCTGCTATTCTCTAGGCGTCAACTGCCTCATTTGAAAAAGAGGAATAACTTGCCGAGCCGCAAAGAAGTTCAGTGGTCGCAATTGAGAGTGGGAGCGCTGGTGACGGCCGCCATGGCCGTGCTGATTGGGCTCATTTTTCTCATGTCGGGCTCGACTGGCGGCCTGTTCGCACGGAAGGTAGTGCTCCGCTCATACTTTCAGAATGCTGCGGGACTGAAAGATGGGGCCCCAGTGACACTCGATGGAGTGACCATCGGCAACGTGATCCATGTGCGTGTGGTGCCTGACCGAAATCCGACCCCGGTTGAGGTCACCATGCAGGTGGGGCATCAGTTCTTACGTGGCCTGCATATTGACTCCACTTCATCCATTTCGCAGGCCGGGGTTCTGGGTGACAGCTACGTGGATATCGACTCAGTTCGTGCGTCCGGCCCCCCGCCCGCCAACAATGCCGAACTGAAGTCGACAGGCGCACCCAGCATTCAAGACGTTATTCGCACCAGTCAAATCTCGATTGAACAGATCACCCAGTTAATGCATAAGGTGCAAACACTCGCAGATACGCTCAACAGTAAGCGCGGCACAATTGGCGAGCTGATCAACGATCCTGATGTCGCCAAGAAGATCACGCACATCGCAACCGATCTCGATACGATTATCAGCGCAATTTCGACAGGCAAAGGGTCGCTGGGCAAGCTTGTGAACGACGACACGCTCTATACCCGCGCCAGTTCCGCAATCGACAGGGTCGACAAGATCACGACAGCACTCGATGAGGGTAAAGGCAGCGCGGGTAAGCTTCTTCGGGATGACTCGCTTTATAACAACATGAACTCTGCCGTGGCGAACGCCAATCAATTGATGCTGGAGATAAACGCCGGCAAAGGCGCTATGGGGAAGATTGCCAAGGACCCCGCCTTTGCGCAGAAGCTGGATGACACGGTTACCCGGCTAGACTCGATATTGAAGAGCGTGGACGAGGGGCAGGGCACGCTGGGCCAACTAGTCCAGAACCGGGCCCTGTACGACCATGCCAACGAGACTCTGGATCAGTCTCAACAACTGGTGAAGAGCATACGGGAAAACCCGAAGAAGTACCTCGTTATCCGGCTGAAGATGTTCTAGCTAAACAGACCACTAGGGGAATGAGGTACCTGTCAGTTGCCCCGGAATATCCGCCAGAACTCCACAAAACTTTTGAGCCGCACCACCTGAAAGTAGTCGCTGGCAATCAGAAAGAACACCGTCGCGCCGGCCCAGACCACGTGCATGGCGTCGCTACCCAACTCATCGCTAAAGGGCAACGGCGCCGCCGAAAGCACCATCGCCACAACCATAAGCGCGAGCTTCACTATGCCCATCACTAGGTTGATCTCAATCAGCTTGCCTGTAAAGGGCGAACCCAGCCGGAAGCTCCGCTTGAGAGCCTGAGCCGCGCTGCAATTCTCAAGCAACATCACCAGCGGCGCAATCGAGAGCGGCCAGTTAATGAGCGCCCAAGCCGTAAAGAACCCTAGCGTGAGGAAGATACTCCACATCGAGTACCCAATCAGATCCGGTTCCGCGTTCGGAAGAATGTGCGTTGCCGCGACCCACTGGATGGAACTGAACCAGCCCCAACTGGTAACGCCGAGCAAAGCCAGCCAGACCGCCTGCAGCGCGGTCATTGCAATGGGACGGAAGCGTAGCCGCGTATCCATGCGCCGCAAAACCAGATTGCGGCCAATTCCAGAGATTACAACCCATGCCAGCGCAGCGGTAGGAAATAGCCAGTGCAATATGGCCAGAACGTGCGGTTGATAGAATGTCCACGCATTGGCCAGTTGCACCGCAGCAACCCACGGATTTTGCGGGTCAATGGACGCCAGCCCAGAAGCATCGAACGAATAGACCACAGCCATTTGCCGGGCCTGATAGCCGCAGACCAGAAGCAACGGGATACCGAAAAACCAGCGCCAGGTAACTTCAAGGGCGGTAAGCAAAGGCCGATCAAATACCCAGCCCATGAAGTTGACCAGCGACTGAGTCCCGCGCAAAGGCACGGCCATCCTATTTCACCACCAGGTTTACCAGTTTGCCTGGAACCACGATGACCTTGGCTACTGTCTTGCCCGCGCAGCGCGACTGAACCTTTTCGTCAGCCAGCGCTGCGGCCTCAATTGCCTTTGAGACCGCGTCGGCGGGCACTCGAACCACCGTCACCAGTTTCCCGTTAACCTGAACTGGAATCTCAAGTTCGTCTTCCTTCGCCAGGATCGGATCGCTCACCGGCCAGGGAGCGCGCAGAATTGCGCCCTTTTCGCCAAGCTCCTCCCACAATTCTGCCGCCAGGTAAGGAGCAAGCGGCGCCAGCAGCAGGACCAGAGCGCGTAGAATTTCTTCCAAATACCGGGCGGGAACCTCTCCGGCTGCCAATTGCGCATCCGCAGCCTGCAGGTCGTTCACCAGTTCCATAATGGCTGCAACACAGGTATTGAAGTGCCAGCGGCCTTCGAAATCGAGAGTGATTTTGGCGATTGTCTGGTGGAGCTTCCTGAGCAGTTTGAGCGAGAGGCCCGTTGGTGCATCCGCATGCTGGCCACGGCCCGCCTGCGCCACCGGCGCATACTTTGTCACAAGTCGCCATACGCGAGCGAGGAATCTGCTTACGCCGGCCACACCGTCCTCCTGCCAATCCAGATCGCGATCTGGAGGGGCCGCGAACAGCGCGTACATGCGCGTTGCGTCTGCGCCGTATTTGGCGATCATGTCATCGGGCGAAACCACGTTGCCTTTGGACTTGGACATCTTTGCCCCGTCCTTGATGACCATCCCCTGTGTGAATAATCTCTCTGCAGGCTCGTTGTTGACGATAAGCCCCAGGTCGCGCATTACCTTGGTCCAGAAACGCGAATAGATGAGGTGAAGAATCGCGTGCTCCACTCCGCCGATGTACTGGTCAATGGGGAACCAATATTGTGCAACAGCGGGATCAAAAGGCGCATGCGCATTTTTCGCGTCGGTGTAGCGGTAAAAGTACCAGCTTGAGTCCACAAATGTATCCATAGTGTCGGTCTCGCGCCGGGCTGGCCCACCACACTTGGGACAGGTTGTGTTTACAAAATCCGCAACGCGGCCAAGGGGCGAACCGCCTTGCTGCGTAATCTCTATCTGCGCTGGCAACAGGACAGGCAACTGATCGTCTGGCACTGGGACCAAGCCATCTTTCTCGCAGTGGATCATGGGAATTGGCGTGCCCCAATAACGCTGACGGCTTACACCCCAGTCCTTGAGGCGGAAGGTGACTTTAGCCTCTCCAAATGAACCGCTATGGGCGATTTCTTGTAGCTTGCTTTGAGCGTCAATACAACTCATGCCGTTGTATTCGCCAGAGTTCACCAGCACACCATCCTCAGAGCAGAAGGGCAATTCCTGACTCACAGAAGACCCGTCGAACGGCTGAATCACCTGCACAATGGGCAGACCGTACTTGTTTGCGAATTCAAAATCGCGTTCGTCGTGTCCCGGCACACTCATGATGGCGCCGGTGCCATAGTCGGCCAAGATGTAGTTGGCTACCCATATGGGCACGCGTGCACCGTTGTAGGGATTGACTGCAAAATGGCCGGTGGGAATGCCATGCTTCTCGATTGCGCCAAGGTTTCCCGCTTCCCTTGCCTTCTTCTGTTGCTCGATCAACTCGTCGACCTTGGTCTTCAAGCCGGCATCCACAGCCGTCATGGTCGCTACCATGGCATGCTGGGGAGCCAGCTGGACACTGGTTGCTCCGAAAATCGTGTCAACACGGGTGGTAAAGACGCGTATCGTTTCCAGGCTTCCCTCAACCGAGAAATCGACTTCCGTGCCTTCACTGCGCCCAATCCAATTGCGTTGCATAGTGCGAACTTTTTCGGGCCAGCCGTCGAGCTTGTCGAGCCCGTCGAGCAACTCCTGCGCATAAGCAGTGATGCGGTAGAACCATTGCACCAGGTCGCGCTGCTCCACCAGTGTGGTGTCGTGTCGCCAGCAGCAGCCGTCAACAACCTGTTCGTTCGCAAGGACCGTGGCACATTCGGGACACCAGTTCACCTTGCTCTTCTTGCGGTAGACCAGGCCCTTTTCATACATGCGAAGGAAAAACCACTGGTTCCAGCGGTAGTAGTCCGGCAGGCATGTGGTGACCTCTGTGGCCCAGTCGTAGCCCAGGCCAAGGCGCTGCATCTGCCGCTTCATGGCTTCAATATTGGAAAGGGTCCACTCGCGCGGCGGGGTGTTGTTCTTGAGAGCTGCGTTCTCCGCTGGCAATCCAAATGCGTCCCAGCCCATGGGGTGCAGCACGTTGTAGCCGCGCATCCACATGTGCCGGGCCAGCGCGTCGCCAATTGAGTAGTTGCGCACGTGCCCCATATGCAACTGGCCGCTGGGGTAAGGCAGCATTTCCAGAACGTAGTACTTGGGCTTGCCGCAGGAAACGGGCTCGGCCGCATACATTTTAGGGTCAGATGCCCACTGTTGCTGCCACTTGGGTTCTATCGCCGCCGGATCGTATCGCAGTTCTTTCTCTTCTGGCATACATATCAAGTGTAAATGGCCCATGTGCATTGCCTGCCGGTTTACTCAACCAGGCTCTTCAGCACCCTTACATTCCGCTCTTCGTCACCAGGCTCGTCCACAGGCGTCTCGGCAATAAAGGCAGCATGGGCAAAGCGATCGTCATTCAGCAAGCGCCGGAAAGGCTCAATTCCCATGGTTCCCTGCCCTATATGCTCATGTCGGTCAAGTTTCGAGCCGCGCGCGGCTTTGGCGTCGTTGCAGTGCCACACACGGACAGCTTCGAATCCCACAGTAGCTCCAACCTTCGACATCGTTTCTTCGTAGCCCGAAGCGCTGACAAGATCGTAGCCCGCCACATGCGTATGGCAGGTATCAAGACATACCCCAACTGGAGCCGTCATCTTGAGCACTTCAACCAGTTCAGCCACCTGCTCAAAGCTGCCTCCGAGGGAAAACTCCGCACCGGCTGTGTTCTCAATCAAAATGTGGAAGCCGGTCCCCTGCCAGGGTAAGCCGTCGATGGCCCTTGTAATGGAATTTGCAGCCAGTTTGAGCCCTTCATCGCGCGTAAGACCCTTCCATGAGCCTGGATGAAGCACCAAGTACTCTGCGCCAAACTCCAGCGCCCGCTCAATTTCGCCACGAAATGCCGCGACACTCTTCTCCCGCACCTCGTCTGACTGGCTGCAGACATTAACCAAGTAGCTGGTATGGATTACCAGTGGGCCCACGTCAAGGGTGGCGCGCAACTGCCTCATGTGTTCGGCCTGCTTCGGGTCCACTTTTGGCGCCCGCCACATGCGCGGACTCGACGAAAAAATCTGAAATGTGTTGGCGCCAATTTCGCGAGCACGCTTCACGGCATTTGATGCTCCGCCGGTAGTACCCAGGTGTACCCCAATCCGCTTTGCCATGCGATCAGTCTATATTGTGCCTGGCGCTGCCTTGCGGCAATGGCAAACCACAATGGCACAAGCGCTGGAACAGAGCAGGGCCACATTCACTCGATTTCCATTTTCCGCAACTGAGCCCGGGGGCCCATTGGCTCGTTGAACACAATGGATGTTAACCTGTTGACGGTGCTTGAGCGGGTTTCAGTCCCCGCACTTTGGAACCATAGGGAGTTTTCTCCCCTTGGCGAAGTGAACTTGGACGAACCCCCATCTCACCGTAAGCTACATGTAATCAACGTGGCCCCGTAGCTCAGTTGGATAGAGCGTCGGTTTCCTAAACCGTAGGTCGCAAGTTCGATTCTTGCCGGGGTCACCACTCTTTTTGCGTTCAACACCCAAGAGCCTTCTTGGATTTTTTCAGATCCAGCCTTTTGACTTCACGCTGCAATCCGTTTATAAAAATTGATGTTATGGAAATCGCTTCCATGACATCACGGTGACTCCCGCACGGAGTTGCCAGTTAACCACGACAATCGCCAGGATGCTCGGGAAGGCGGTGAAACTCCGCCACTGCCCCGCAACTGTAAGCGCTCCTCTCTTCCTGCCTTAAGTAGTCAATTCAGGAAGCGAGGTCATGAATTCAGCAAGGACTGTTCCGCCTGCCGCGGACTGACCTGGAATCCACTGAAGGCGAACCTGTTGGTTCAATTTTGGGAAGGTAGCTGAAGAGGCGCAAGTCAGGAGACCGGTCCAGGGCGCTTTCATTCGCTTTGCGTTCCGAGGGGAACGAAGGAGCACCATGCAAGTTCTCAAATCTTTGAGTTCAAGATCGAGCTTCACACTTCCGCGCATTCTCGCCTTCACCGTTCTTGCCTTTACTGCCGCTTTCAGCCCGGCCGCCTCCATTCGGGGCGTAGTTACTGACACTTCCGGCGCCAAGGTAACCGGTGCGACTGTGGTTCTATTCAGTAGCGGAAAAGTTGTTGCCTCCGCGGTATCCACAGCAGACGGCAGTTTCCAGATTTTGACCGGAGCTGAGGGGCGCTTCTTCCTGGTTGTTTCCGCAAAAAGTTTCCGTCAATTGGCAACACCGGATTTCTACGCCAGTCGGCTGGACTCAATCGAGCGCAGCGTGGTTCTTGAGCCAGAATGGGTGCGCGAGTCGATTGTGGTTACTGACAACGGAACTCCCACCCCGCAGGCGCAGACAAGTGCTTCTATCAACGTGCTTGGGCCGCTCGATTTGGCTATGCGCGATGAGTTTGTAAGCGGGCTGAGGCTGATGCCTGGCACAGCCGTGGTGCAGGAAGGCCAGCGTGGTGCGCAAACATCCCTGTTCGTTCGTGGCGGGGAGTCAGATTCCAACAAGATTCTGATTGACGGGGTCAGCGCCGGTGACCTCGGCGGCCGATTTGATTTCGGGATCCTATCAACCACTGCTATCGACAGCGCCGAAGTCTACCGCGGACCCAACTCAAGCCTCTATGGCGCAGATGCGGCAAGCGGTGTGGTGAACCTGACCACACCACACGGCACCACCAGCTTTCCATCGCTCTTCTTCCAGGCTGATGCAGGCAATTTCAGTACTTCGCGCGAGGAGTTGCAAGCTTCTGGCTCTCATAACAAGTTTGACTATCTTGGCGCATTCAGTTGGCTGCAGACCGCCAATTCCCTCCCGCTGGACGAGTATCACGTAGCCACCACGGCGGCTAATCTTGGCTGGCAGCCTAACGCCAGCACACAGCTTCGCGCTACGCTCCACTATGGTGTAGATGCCACCGGCGCTCCGGGAGCGTGGGACTTCTATCAAGTATCAGACAGCGCCACGCAGAAAGATCAGGACCTTTTTCTAAGCGGATCCCTGGATAACCAGAGCACACCAGCATTTCACAACGACATTCGCTACGGCCTGACACGAAAGCGCGAGCAATACTGTTTGTGGAAGCAGAGCGGCAGCGGCTTGTTCGACGCCTATGGGGACAGCCTGGGCCAGCAGGTCACAATCACTGGCGCCAATGGCGCTTCCGCCACCGGCCGCGCCGTGATGGACTACGCACAGTCCTACCCCTACAAGTATCAACTCGTCTCGAATCGCGACCAGATAGTCTATAACGGCGACTACCGCATCACTTCGCATCTCACCGCGCTTGGCGGTTTTCGATACGAAGATGAGAGGGGTGTGGAAACTGTCCCTTCCTATTTCACGCACGAAGTTGTTGAACGTGCGAATTATGACTACCTGGCATCGGTTCATGGCGACTTCAGGGGGCGTTTCTTCTACACCCTTGGCGGAAGCCTTGAGCACTATGCCTTGTTCGGAACGCAAACATCGCCCCGGGCGGGGCTCTCGTATTACGCTCTGCGTCCCCACAAGGGCGTATTCAGCAGCACGCGCGTGTTTTTTAACTACGGCGATGCGGTTCGCGAGCCCGCTTTGACTGATCAATTCGGTTCGCTCTACCAGTTTCTGCTTGCGAATGGCTACCAAGCTGTTGCAAAGCAACTGAACATCGATCCACTCTCTGCGCCTGCAGTGCGCACCTATGAAGCCGGAGCGCAACAGAGCTTTTTCAAAGACCGTATCGTGGCTCGCGCCAGCTATTTTCACAATCAGTTTGGACGAGAGATCGAATACGTCGGTGGTAGGGTAATCCCCAACCTGATTCCAGGCCTCACGCCTGCCGGTCAAAAACAGCTTGAAGCAGCTCTTGGCTACTACTACACCAACGACTACGGACTGGCAGTTAATACCCAGGCCTATCGCGCTCAGGGTGTCGAAACAACTGTTGAAAGTGGTATCGGGCGCAATATCTTCCTCCGCGGCGGATTTACGTTCCTCGATGCAGTGGTGCAGCGCTCGTTCGATAGTGACAATGAAGCTCTAACTGGAGGCTATGCTCCTACTTACAAGGGGATTCCCATCGGCGCCTACTCGCCTTTGGTGGGCGCCCGGCCCTTCCGCAGGCCGCCGAATTCGGGTTTCTTCACGACCACCTACACTCAGCGGAAACTTACTGCCGCGTTCACCTCAGCATTTGCCAGCCGCAGCGACGACTCCACCTACCTGGAATATGCTGATGCGAACGGCGGCAACAGCCTGCTACTGCCCAACCATGACCTGGACCATGGCTATGCCAAGCTTGATTTGGGAGGCAGCTACCAATTGCTCACGTGGTTGGAAATTTATGGACAGGCTGAAAATCTGCTCAACAATCAACATATCGCCCCCATCGGTTACCCCAGCCTGCCGATGAATTTCCGTTCTGGACTTCGCATCCAGTGGGGCCCAGGAAGTGGTCGGTGACGCATACAGATTTCAGAGAATTGGAAGACTTCTTACCCCTGCGGGACAACAGGTTGATTCCGGCCCTGTTTTTCCACATTTCATAGGATGGAAGTTCCTCAAAATCTGTATTTTCCCCTTGGGGAATACGGTCCCGCTGTCACATACTTTTGTTAAGTACGTGAATAGCATGGAAACAGAAGGACAAGATCGGGCATTTTTTGTGAAGGACTCCCAATGCTTCAATTGGGAATCGCAATGCTCTTATTTCATCTCAAACATCACGCCTGATAATACGACAAGACAACCTATCTGTTTACAAAACATTTACACAGGTTCTGTAGGCTTGCATCTTGAAGAGATGCAAGCATTTGTTGATGTGAAGACGTTTTTGGTGCCGGTAGTCAGCAAAAACCGGACTTGCCAGATGTTTTGTTGGCCTGGAAAACCAGTCGCCGCGCTGCATGCCCGCATGTCAGCGCCACATTTGACCAACGCAGACTTTTCCGAACATCGATTTTATTTGAGGAGAGCCTTATGACACTTAATCGAGTCCGCTTTGGCATGCTCTGCCTAGCGATTCTCAGTCTTGTTGTCTGTCTTAGCACGGTTGCTAGCCACGCACAGACCTACACGCAAGGTGCTCTCGCGGGCACCGTGTTCGACCCCAGCGGCGCGGTAGTTCCGAACGCGACGGTAGTAATCCACAACGACGGCACCAACGCGGAGACACGCCTGATTTCCGATGGCAGCGGTTTCTTCAAAGCCGCTCAGTTGCCCGCCGCAGTTTATACACTCACTGTAAATGCCACGGGCTTTGCCCCCTTTAAGGAAACGAATGTAATCGTGCAGGTTGGCCAAACATCATCCGTCATGCCCCGTTTGCTGGCCGCAGGCACGGTCTCGACGGTAGAGGTAACTGGCGAGGCGCCTGTTCTCAACTTCGAGTCTCCGGACATCAGTGCGGTGCTTACCACGAGGAGCATTGAGGATTTGCCCTTGAACGGTGGCCGCTGGTCAGATATGACGCTGCTTACCCCCGCAGCCGTCGGCGATGCAAACGGCTTTGGCCTGATCGCGTTTCGCGGCATCAGCCCAATTCTGAACAATGTTGAAATCGACGGTGCTGACGATAACCAGGCGTACTACTCTGAAGAGCGCGGCAGAACCCGTGAAGGTTACTCCACCTCGAAGTACATGATTCAAGAGTTCCAGGTAAATACCGGTGTGTATTCGGCAGAATTTGGACGTGCGGCCGGCGGCGTCATCAACGCCGTGACCAAGAGCGGTTCAAATACTCTGCACGGACTCTTGTTCTTTTCGGATCGCGATAATGGTTGGGGTGCCTACAACCCCTTCACAACCAATACGACCAACATCGGGACCGTATCAGCTCCCAATTTCCTCACTGCACCCTATAAGCCCAAGGATTGGCGCAAGGAGTGGGGATTGGACGTCGGTGGACCTCTGAAGAAGAATAAGATCTTCTGGTTTTACGGCTATGCTCAGTACCGCCGAAACTTCCCCGGAACCGGCAAGGCTGCGTCACCCGGTTCCTTCTTCACGATTCCCGATGCCAACCTGGCAGTAGCTAATCAATCTGCAGCGGTTTGCAACTTGACTGGTACACATGCTGGGTATATTTCCGGCCTGACATATGCCACAAATACAAACATCTATTCAGTGGACGAACAGTCCTGCGAACTGGCAGCGCGCCTGGGCTACTCCTCCTATGATGCCGGTGCTTCAGCATATTCTGCTCAGCTGGTAAATCTGCTTTCCGATCTTGGCCCAGTCGTTCGGACCGGTGACGAAGTGCTGAACACACCCAAGCTGGACTGGCACATTAACGATAAGCAGACCTTCAGCGTCCTATTCCACCGTCTGCGTTGGGATTCACCCGGTGGTGTGCAGACTCAAGCTACAAACAGCTATGCGATTGACACCTTCGGTACGGATTTCGTCAAGCTCGACTACGGTCTGGCCAAACTAGACAGCCTGATCACCCCCAACCTTGCCAACGAAATTCGCTTCCAGTATGGACGTGAATTGAACGACGAAGGCCAGCAGCCGCTGAGCTCTTACACCAAAAAGTATCTCCAGGGAACCAACGGCGTCACAGCTACCGGCGCGGGCGGCATGAGCCCGAACGTACCGCAGATCGGCCTCAATACGTCGATCGGTTTCACGCTTGGGTCTCCGTATTACTCATACAGAAAAGCGCTGCCCGACGAGCGCAAATGGCAGATTGGTGATTCGGCAACCATGCAGTGGGGCAAGCATGGACTCAAGTTCGGAGTCGACACCATTCACAACTACGACATGCTGAACAACACCTATGAGGGCAACGGCGTCTTTTCCTATAGCTACATTGGGAACTACTTTGCCGACCTGCTTAACGAGGGTAAATCGGCTGGCGTGTGCAACAGCACAGGTTCAGTTACGGCCCCTGGAAGCGCAACCGCCAACTACACAGGCACGGCACCATGCGGAACCTTTGTTCAGGGTTTCGGGCCCACCACATGGGACATTTCGACGATGGACTATGGGTTCTTCATTGAAGATCACTGGAAGCTGAGTCCGCGCATTACGGCTGACATTGGCATTCGGTATGACTATGAGAGCTTGCCTTCACCCTATTCAAATCTCACAACAGCTACAGGCGCTTTTGTTCCCTACCTGGCCGCAAATGGTGGCTTGTGCTCTGTGTACACCGGCCCTGGCACTTGCCCCACACTGGCCAAGAATGCCAATCTCACCAACCACCCCAGCGACAAGAACAACATTGGCCCGCGTTTAGGCATTGCATGGGATCCGTGGGGTACAGGCTCGACAACCGTTCGCGCTGGCTATGGGCTCTATTATGGCCGCGTAACCAATGGCGCGCTGCTCAACAACCTTCTGAACACCGGCAGCCCCAACGGGCAGTTCGTATCGTCGACGTTTGCTCCGAACTCCGCAAATGCGCCGCTGTTCCCCAATATCACTTCGTCGGGCAGCTTCAGCACACCCACTTCGTACTTCTTTTCGCAGAACTTCCAAAATCCCCAGGTGCACGAGTTCGATCTTTCTGTGCAGCAGGGATTTGGACGCGGCACGGTGTTCCAGCTCAGCTATATGGGAGCAATGGGCCGCGAACTTCCCAACGCACTCAACATCAACCTCAACCCCAACCTGAACACAGTCACCACTGCTGCATCAGCACCCAATGGCGTTATCCAGAGCTACATTCTGGTATCAGACACGACCGGCAAGGGCCCGCTCGCGAATGGCACAAGCTTCGTTGTTCCGACCTATTCAAAGGGCGCTACCACAACTTCAAACCTGCTGAACCCGAACTTTGGCGCTGTGAATGAACTGATGAGCAACATCAATTCCAGCTACCATGCCATGGTTGCGGAACTGGTGAATAAGACGTCGAAGAAGATTCAGTACGACGTGAACTACACCTGGGCACACGCATTGGATAACAACCAGAACGAATCAACCACAACTTTGGGAAGCGGCTGGTTTGATCCGTACAATATCGACGGCTACCCGAAGGGCGCCAACTACGGCAATTCCAGCTTCGACGTCCGCAATCGTCTGGTAGCCTGGACGCTGATCAACTCGCCCAATATTCAAGCAAACGGCTGGGTGAAGCAGGTTGTCAACGACTGGAGTCTGAACCCGGTATTCCAGGCACAGAACGGTCTGCCGTACTCTGCGGTCATCGGTACTGGTTCTCCGGCTTATTCCGCTTACAGTTCCAGTTGGAATGGCGCTGGCAGCAACTACTGGATACCGGCTATCGGGCGCAACACATATCAGTTGCCGCGCACCATGGTTCTCGATCTGCGTTTGGAAAAGCAGTTCGAAGTCGACGTGAAGGATAAGCCCTACCACTTGCAGTTGCTGGGCGAATTCTTCAACCTTGCCAACCACATGAACGTAACCGGCGTCAGTTCGACCGCCTACAATCTGTCAGCCAACTCTGGTACAACCAGTCTTTGCGGACCGACCGGCGCAACATTTGGTCAGGTTTCGGGCCAGGCACAAACCGAGTGCTCGACACTCACCTACGTTCCCAAGGTCGGTGCTGGAACCACTGCAAGCGGCTTCCAGGCCGTAACCAACGCCGACTCAAACTTTGCTTACAGCCCACGTCAGGTTCAAATCTCACTGCGGCTTGAGTTCTAAACCCCAACCGGGCTGCAAAGCCCCAGCAAAAAAAGCGGCGGCCTCGGCCGCCGCTTTTTTTGCTACTACAAGTCTGTGCATTACTCCAACCCAGCCTGAAATGGTATTGCACCGGTACTGACCAGGAATGGCACTGCTCCTTCCCTGTCAGTACTTTCTTGACTATGCTATATGCCTCCAGCTACATCTATCGCAGAGCGAGTTACCAGCGCGATTCCGTATAAGCTGTACTATCAGATTTAGAATTGCACTGATGAACTTCCACGCGTATCTTCCAATGGAAGCTCGATGTATGGAGAACAATGACGTTGGAATTGTCTATCGTGATGCCCTGCCTCAATGAGGCTGAGACTCTCGCTATCTGTATCAGAAAGGCGCGGAGCTATCTTGCCCGTTCTGGAGTGAAGGGAGAGATCGTGGTTGGCGATAACGGATCCACCGACGGTTCGCAGAAGATTGCATACGACCTTGGCGCCCGCGTTGTGGATATTCCGATCCACGGCTACGGCGCCGCACTGTACGGGGCAATCACTTCCGCACGTGGCCGCTATTGCATCATGGGCGACTCTGATGACAGCTATGACTTTGAGAATCTGGATGGATTTGTCCAAAAGCTTCGTGAAGGCTTCGACGTTGTCATGGGAAACAGATTCAAAGGCGGAATCGAGCCGGGGGCAATGCCGTGGAAGAACCGCTATATTGGCAATCCTGTCCTTTCCTCGATAGGAAAGCTCCTGTTTCATGCCAAAGTTGGAGATTTTCACTGCGGAATCAGGGGCTTTTCAAAGAGCGCTTTTGAGGCGATGGATCTGAGAACCACCGGGATGGAGTTCGCCTCCGAAATGGTGATCAAATCGAAACTGATGGGTCTGAAGATGACCGAGGTACCCACAGTCCTCCATCGCGATGGCCGCTCGCGGCCTCCCCATCTGCTTCCCTATCGCGATGGCTGGCGCCACTTGCGCTTCATGCTCTTATTTAGCCCAAACTGGCTGTTTTTCTATCCGGGAATGTTGTTGATGCTCATCGGTCTTGTTGTGGGTGGGCTGCTTCTGTCCCAGTCGATTCGGATCTACAGGATTCAGCTAGGATTGGACACACTTGTTTACTGCAGCACCTTTGTTGTTGCAGGATTCCAGGCCATTCTCTTCTCTCTGCTTTCCCGCATCTATGCCATCCAAGAGGGCCTGTACCCGCAGACGCGCAGAGATCGTAGCTATAGTCGCTTAACCCTCGAGCATGGCCTGCTGGCTGGAGCGACTGTGCTGCTGGCCGGATTGCTTACAGGACTCTACGCCATCTGGAACTGGAAACTTCATGCATTTGGCATGATGGACATTGAGCGGATAGCAAGAATTGTTCTGCCATCTTCTGTGGGAATTTCCTTGGGCATTGAGATTATCCTCTTCAGCTTCCTGCTAAGCACCTTTGGGTTGAAAGTCCGTCCTTATGGCGCCATGGTCGAGGAGATTGTGCGGACCCGAACGAACAACGCAGAGAGTAATGGAGAGAGCGATTAGACCGCACAGACTACCCCCTGTATCCGGCAAGAAGATAGGTCAACCTGAACGCAAGAAAGCCCCCAGCCTAAGCTGGGGGCTTTCTGTTGAAACGGAGAGGCATGCCGAAACTAGTACATGCCGTCCATGCCGCCGCCACCGTGACCGCCGCCTGCCGGGGCAGACTTGGGCTCGGGGATCTCAGCGATCAAGGCTTCCGTGGTCAGGAGCAAGCCTGCGATCGAAGCTGCATTCTGCAGAGCAGTGCGGGTAACCTTGGTCGGGTCGATGACGCCGGCCTTGACCAGGTCCTCGAAGCTGCCCGTAGCGGCATTGTAGCCATAATGCTGGTCCTTGGACTCAAGAACCTTGGCTACAACCACAGCGCCCTCTTCGCCAGCATTTGCGACGATCTGACGGAGTGGCTCTTCGAGAGCGCGGCGCACGATCTGCGCGCCAATCTTCTCGTCGCCTTCCAGCGTCTTGATCAGGGCATCCACTGCCGGGATGGAGCGAACCAGGGCCACACCGCCGCCGGGGACGATGCCTTCCTCAACTGCTGCGCGGGTAGCGTGGAGTGCATCCTCAACACGAGCCTTCTTCTCTTTCAGCTCGGTCTCAGTGGCAGCGCCAACCTTGATGATGGCAACGCCACCAACCAGCTTGGCAAGGCGCTCCTGGAGCTTCTCGCGATCGTAGTCAGAGGTAGTCTTCTCGATCTGCGAACGGATCTCCTTGACGCGGCCTTCGATATCAGAGGACTTGCCGGATCCATCTACGATGGTGGTGTTGTCCTTGTCGATGGTGACGCGCTTGGCGCGGCCGAGGTCTTCCAGCTTGACGCCTTCCAGCTTGATGCCAAGGTCCTCTGTGATGGCTTTGCCGCCGGTGAGGATAGCAATGTCGCCCAAGATGGACTTGCGGCGATCGCCGAAGCCAGGGGCCTTGACGGCCGCCACATTTAGAGTGCCGCGCAGCTTGTTTACAACCAGGGTTGCCAGAGCTTCGCCTTCAACATCCTCGGCGATGATCAGGAGGGGCTTGCCACCGCGGGCAACCTGCTCGAGCAGGGGGAGCAGATCCTTCATGGCGCTGATCTTCTTCTCAAAGATCAGGATGTAGGGCTCGTCCAGAACTGCTTCAAGGCGCTCTGCGTCCGTGACGAAGTAGGGGCTGAGGTAGCCACGGTCAAACTGCATGCCGTCGACCGTCTCCAGACCGGTGTGCATGGTCTTGGACTCTTCAATGGTGATGACACCATCCTTGCCCACAACCTTGACTGCTTCGGCAATGATGTCGCCAATTTCCTGGTCGCCGTTGGCCGAGATGGCGCCAACCTGGGCAACTGAGCCTTCGTTGACAGGCTTGGAAAGCTTGCCAAGAGCTCCGCCCTCAGTCCACTTGCCATCCTTGTCACGAGTGCCGATGACAACTGTTACGGCCTTCTCAATGCCGCGCTTCAGAGCTGTTGGGTTGGCGCCGGCTGCAACCGTCTTGACGCCTTCCTTGAAGATGGACTGGGCCAGAACCGTGGCGGTCGTTGTGCCGTCACCGGCAACGTCGGAGGTCTTGGAAGCAACCTCACGCACAAGCTGTGCGCCCACATTCTCAAGCGGGTCCTTGAGGTCGATTTCCTTGGCTACAGTGACGCCATCCTTCGTTATCGTGGGGGAGCCAAACTTCTTCTCGATCACGACGTTGCGGCCCTTGGGGCCGAGCGTCGCCTTGACAGCATCCGCGAGCGTGTTGACGCCGCGCAGGATAGCCTGACGGGATTCCTCACCGTGCAGAATTTGTTTTGCCATGCTAGTAACTCTCCTAATCAGTAGTCGGTTATCAGTATTTGTTGTCGGAGTTCAGGGCTCAGGATCCAATTGCAACAACCCTTTGAGACCATCAGGCCTGCAAACAGACGCGGGCCAAGGCGATTGAGCTACTTCTTGACGATGCCGAGGACTTCTTCCTCGCGCATGATCAGGAACTCTTCGCCATCAATCTTGATCTCAGTGCCGGAGTACTTGCCAAAGAGAATCTTGTCACCTGCTTTGACGTCCAGGGGAAAGACCTTGCCTTCGTCGTTGGATTTGCCCTTGCCTACAGAGATAACTTCTCCCTCTTGCGGCTTTTCCTTGGCGCTGTCCGGGATGATGATTCCACCACGAACGGTTTCGCCCTCTTCAAGACGGCGGACAAGAATGCGGTCATGGAGCGGGGTAAAAGTGGTCGCTACAGATGTTGATGCCATTGCTTCGCTTCTCCTTCACACGCAGACCGGGTTGAGCCCGGGCAGCGGGATTTGAGTGGTAATCAAAGAAACCTTGGAAACTGCAGATTGCCGCCCAGAAAACCAAAGTGGCATACCCGGCTGAACAGTACAGCTACAGGTGCATTAGCAATCTAACCTTCCAATTGCTAAAGATAAGGACATCAGGCGGGAGTTGTCAAGCATGTATCGGCGGAAATCTGAGTGTTATTCGCTCATAAAGTATGAATATTGTGTCAGAGGGGATCAGGGCTCTCTCTCTGGCTTCCTGACTGTCGCACAGGGAGCCAAACCATTTACAATCTCAACTATGTTTGGCCGCTATTTTCTCCGCCTCAGCGTAATCGTAGCCGTTCTCGGCATAGCCTTTAGCACGTTCACCGTCGGAGCCCAACAGGAAAAAGCCGACCGCTCCCGGAAGTTCAAGGTGCCGCCCCCATCCTCGCGTGTCGAGGTCACCATTGTGCGCGACATCAATGGAAGGCCTATTGAGAACGCAGCCGTCATCTTCCACCCTATGCAGGGTGAAAGGGACAAGGGCGTGATGGAGTTGAAGACGAACGAGCAAGGCAAGGCCATCATTGACGTGCTGCCCATCGGCGACACGGTACGGCTACAGATCATCGCCAAGGGCTTCCAGACGTATGGGCAGGATTTCAAGGTCGACAAGCCGGAAATTTCCATCGGTGTCAGGATGAAACGGCCTGGGGAGCAGTACTCAATCTACAAGAACAACGAAAAAGCACCCGAGCCTCCCAAGGAAGCGCCCAAGGACAAGCCGTCGACGCCCGCCGGGCAACCGGCAAGTCATCCTCAATAGTCCAGGGCCTGGCGCGTCGCAGCGCACTCATCTGACTCAAGACAGGTGCTTGACAGCTATGCCAACTCAACCTCTCAGCGGCAAATCGGCATTGGTCACTGGTGGTGCACGCCGTATTGGGCGAGCAATCGCGCTAGCCCTCGCGGAGGCCGGCGCGGATGTAGCGATCACCTATCGATCCTCAAATTTAGAAGCAGCAGAAGCGGTTCGAGCAATCGAGCTGCTGGGATGTCGTGGATTCGCGGTTGAATGCGATGTGCGTTCTGAAGACATGGTGCGGCAAGCAATAGCCGCCACAGCAGAACGGTTTGGACGGCTCGACGTGCTGGTCAACAACGCGGCCGTGTTTGCTTCTGCCCCGCTTGAGAGTATCAGTCTGGAGCAATGGGACGCAGTATTCGAGACCAATACGCGGGGGCCCTTCCTGTTAGCACGCGAGACATTGCCATATTTGCGCGCCGTACGCGGAAGAATCATCAACATAGGCTCACTGGGAGGCACTCACGCCTGGGCAGGCCATGCGCATTATTGCGCTTCAAAGGCCGCATTGCAGATGCTAACGCAGACCATGGCGAAGGCATTTGCGCCGGAGCTGTGTGTTAATTGCGTGGCGCCAGGGTGGATCGAATTTGACGAGGTTCCAAGAGACGAGGCGAAGCGTTTTGCTGCCAAAACCCCCATGCGTCGAAATGGCACTGCCGAGGATGTGGTACGCGCTGTGCTCTTCTTCGCTACAGGGCCGAGGTTTGTTACTGGTCAAACGCTGGCCGTTGATGGTGGACTAGGGCTCACTTAGGCGCTGACTTGAATCAGAGTCAGTTGGCCTATCTGGCAAACATGCGATTCCATAAGCCTCTTACGCCAGTCCTGTCCCCACTCTTGTCGAGCACGTCCGGTGAGCTGTCCTTGCCGGATACCTGCTTGTCGCTCGAAGCGTAACGCTTCACATTCACCTTGAGCGGCACATGTTCCCAAAGCCCAACCGGCTCCGGCTGTGCGGGCCAAATAGCTCCCGCGACCGCAGCTTGCGGATTGTCCTGGCACAAGCGTCTAGCCGTCTCCTCGCCTGCCCGTTGGACAACGTAGTCGTAAGCCCTTTTCAAATGAGGCGCTCGCCACACCATTCTATGCGCATCTGTAGCAAGAAAATGTATCCAATTACGATCCAAAAGTTCATTGGCAAATGCCTCTGCGATCTTGCCGCAGCGCCCATACAGAGCATTCGCTGTTACCTGGACCAGGCACCCTGAGCGCAGCCAATCGGCCACTAGTTCCGGATTGCCATGAACTGCAGGATACCGTTCGGGGTGGGTGACGATCAGTGTGTAGCCTGCGGATTGAAGCCTGTAAAGCGCATCGGACATTTTTGGCGCAATCGCAACATTGGGGAACTCAATCAGAAGGTATCCTTTACCGTTGATCGAGTAGCGCAGCGGATTTGCCATGGCTTCAAAAATGTTCTCAGCCGATAGATGAAAATCGCATCCAAGGCTAAGTTCAATAATGCCATCAAGCCGCTCGCGCAGCTCTGCCAGCCGTTCTCCGATAACCTGTTCCTGATATATAAACTCGTCGTTCGCATGTGGCGTACAAACAATGTGAGTAACGCCTTCGCCGGCAGCTTCATGCGCCATGGCCAGAGACGTTTTCAAATCAGGTGACCCGTCATCTACCCCGTAGATCAGGTGCTGATGAATATCGATCATCGTTCTCAGCCTTCTGCTTCCCGCAACAGTAACTTCAGCGCGCTGCCAGTGCCTCGACCAGTGAGGCAAAGACCTTCCAGCCGTCCACCGAGCCCAGCAACAGTTCGCTTGACCTGTCAGGATGGGGCATCATACCCAAGACGTTTCTCTTATCGTTAAGGACACCTGCGATATTGCTCAATGAGCCATTCGGATTCGCCTCCGGAGTCACCTCTCCATCTGGGGTGCAGTACCGGAAAGCAATTCGATCCTCTGCTTCAAGGCGATGCAACTCTTCCGGCGTGCAAAAGTAATTCCCTTCCATATGCCCAATTGGCATCTTCAGCACTTCGCCCTTTGAGAGCAGGTTTGTAAATGGGCTATCTACCGTCTCGGTACGCAGATGAACCTGTTTGCAGATGTACTTGAGCCCGGCGTTGCGCATCAGGGCTCCAGGGAGCAAACCGGACTCGGTAAGAATCTGGAAGCCGTTGCAGATGCCGAGCACGGGTCCACCACCGTCTGCAAAGCGCTTGACGGCTTGCATGACTGGAGAAAACCGAGCGATAGCTCCAGTTCGCAGGTAATCACCGTAGGCGAAACCACCGGGAACAAGAACCGCATCCACGCCCTCAAGATTCTCAGAGTCGTGCCAGAGAAAGGTAACGGGTTGGTGGGCCACTTCGGCGATCACGTTGTACGTATCGTGGTCGCAGTTGGAACCGGGAAATACCAGGACTCCAAATTTCATACTTATAGGTTATCAGCTTGCATCCATGGCTGGGCGCTTGAGGATGGCGAAGCTACGCCTGGCAACGTGGCACATTGGGTCAAGTTCAATCTGCAAGAGAAAAGGCCCCTACGGGAAACAGGTCTACCGCAGCAGTTGAGCGCACTGCCCAGCCTGCTACCAGAAGACTTGGCGCAAGAGTTGGCGGAGCGTCGCCAAGAGCGGCGAGAGTAGTATGCAGCACCTGCTGGCCGGGTTGAGCTGCGCGGGATACGACAGCGCAGGGGAAGTCGGGCGGGAGGCCCTGTTGGAGCCATTCCTGAGCAAGCAGATGGAGGTCGCGACCGGGCATGTAGACAACGCGCGTAGCGTCTTCCTGAAGCGGCGAGGACGATTGATTATGCGATTGAGCATGGTGACCGGTCGAGAAGAAAACGCTCGATGCCAAGTCGCGATCTGTCAGGGAGCAACCTAGTGCTGCCGCAGCGGCAAAGGCCGCCGAAATGCCGGGAACAACGTCGAACGAGATTCCTGCTCGCTTGAGGGCGGCTATCTCTTCGGCGGCACGGCCAAAGAGGAGCGGGTCGCCACTCTTGAGGCGCAATACGCCATGGCCGGCGCGGGCTCGATCAATCATAAGGGCGTTAATCTCATCCTGGGTGATAGTCTTGACGCCGCAGCGCTTGCCAACGTTCACAACTTCGGCCGCGGGCGAAGCGAGACCCAGAATCGCCTGCGGAACTAGGTCATCGTAAAGGATGACTTCGGCAGTCTGAATGAGGCGCAGGGCCTTGACCGTGAGCAGTTCTGGGTCCCCTGGGCCGGCTCCGACCAAGTACACCGTTCCTGCAGCGGGTGTGTGACCGCCTGACAACTGGGGCGATTGCGGGGCGAGAGCTATCTGCCGCGAAGGGCAAGTTGATGAATCGCAAACTTGACGTTGTGCAAGTTGATGCAATAAGGACTTGCGGGCGTCGCCCCGGGGCTGAGTTGCGAGGACCTCGCGGCGAAGCTGGCCGAGGCTCGCCAGCCAAGGGCCCAAATCCTGCGGAAGTTGCTCGTCGATCTCACGGCGAAGGCTCTGTGCAACGGCGGGGCTCTCTCCCGCGGTGGAGATGGCGATTTGCAGACTACCGCGACTGACGACCGAACCGAAGTAGAAGTCGCAGTTGGGAATGTCGTCCACGCTATTGCAGAGGATGTTGCGCTCGACGGACCCTCGATAGACTGCGGCATTGACATCTGGCGAGTCAGTGGCAGTGATTACCAGAAAGTTGCCATCGAGATCAGCAAGCTCGAATGGGCGCTCAACCCATTCGAGCTTGCCTTCAATGGCCAGTTGACGTATCTCAGGCCGCGCCTCAGGCGCAACAACGCGGAGCTCAAGCCCGGTTTTGAGCAAGGAACCGATCTTGTCAAGCGCAATATTCCCAGCGCCGACAAGGAGGCAGCGTCGGCCGTGAAGTTTGAGGAAGATCGGCAATAAGCTCATAAGCTGAGTCCCTATTCGCCAGCCGAGTGGGGAGCGCCCCGGGTGGGCAAATCGCGCTCGACGGGAGCAACGACTTCGCCTGCGAGTTGAGCGCGGAGTTCATCGTTGGAGTGGCGACCAAACCATCCACGCAGGCTCTCATCGGCCGTGCGGCCCGCCAGGTAATGGCGGAGCAGGCGCTCAATTGCTTCTGGGATGAGCGGCGCAGGGCAGCGGTAGCCGACCGGGCGAGCGATGGAGGCATGCTGGCCTACCGCACCACCGAGACAGAAGTAGTAGGCGTCAGTGAGCTTGCCCTCGTGTTTGATCTTCTTGCCTTCGAGGCCAATGTCGGCGATCCAGTGCTGGCCGCATCCATTGGGGCAACCGGTGACGTGAAGCTTGAGTTGCTGGTCAAACTGGGGCAGGCGCTCTTCAAGCTCGTCAACCAGCCAGCGGGTAAAACCCTTGGTCTCTGTAATGGCTAGTTTGCAGAATTCAGTGCCGGTGCAGGCAACTGCTCCGCGCCAGAAGGATGAACCTTCAACCTGCAGGCCAATCTTGCCAAGTTCACGAGCAAGCTCAGCGGTCTTCTCGTTGGGCACGTCGATAAAGATCAGGTTCTGCGATACAGTGGCGCGCAACGCCCCACTGCCAAATTGCTCTGCCAGGTCTGCCGCGGCTTCCAACTGTTCGCCAGTGAGACGGCCGCGCAAGACGGAAGCTCCTACGTAGCTGAGGCCAGGCTGGCGCTGGGGATGAATACCGGTGTGGTCGCGAAGGATGTCGTCTGGCACCTGCTCAGGTGCGCCCGGCAATAGCGTGAAGTCAAGGCGCGACTGAAGCTCAGCCAGAAAGCTCTCCGCAGTCCATCCCTCTTTCATGAAGAGGTATTTGAGCCGGGCGCGGTCGCGGCTTTCACGCAGGCCCTGCTGATCGCGGAAGATTTCAGCTACGGTGCGCACAACGCGCACGGCCTGATCGGGAAGGACAAAAGCATTGAGGCGAATAGCAAGATGCGGCTCGTTCGACAGGCCTCCGCCAACGCGGAGGGAGAAGCCAACCTGGCCATTGTGCTTTACGGCGGTGAAAGCGATGTCGTTTATCTCTGGATAGGAGCACCACGAAGGGCAACCGGTGGCACAAATTTTGAATTTGCGCGGCAGGTTATAAAAATCCGGGTTGGCAGTGAGAAGCCGGGCTGCTTCAATCGCAATGGGCGAAGCATCAATAAGTTCGTCGGCTGCTACACCCGCCAGCGGGCAGCCGGTGACGTTACGCACTACGTCGCCGCAGGCGCCTTTCGGCGAGAGTCCTATAGCGTCAAGGGCGTCAACCACTTCAGGCAGGGATTCGATGGTAAGCCAGTGAAGTTGAATATTCTGGCGAACAGTAATGTCTGCCAGGTTTTGCGCGTATTTGCGAGTCAGTCCGCCAATGACACGAAGCTGACTGGCAGAGATAATGCCATTGGGAATACCGATGCGCATCAGAAAGTAATCGGATGTGACGCCCTCGCCGCCTTTGCCACCAATGGCTCCGACACCGTCGCCCTGTGTGTAGATGCCCCACCATTTGAAGTAGGTGGATGCCCACTCTGGGACGACACTGGATCGGCCGGCGCGCGCAAAGGCACGGACCTCGTCGAAAGCTTCCCATGGGTTCTTTTCACGCTTCAGGCGCTCAGCCCTTTGGGCCTTTGTCTCTTTTACATCAGCAGCTTGAGTCATATTTTCCTTTTATGGACAGATACAGAAAACCCGCGACAGCTTGGCTGTATCGCGGGCAATTAGAACCTTGGAATTAAAATCGAACTCTTAGGCCCAAGTCACTTATGCGCGCGAAGTGGCGTACAAAAGCGACAACAAAGAAGACCGTTCATACAAGAATGATAGCCGGGAGGCGATGGAAAAGCAACCGCGCTGACCAAACTGAACATGGCACTGCAATGATCAGTTCTGCTGACCGTTCACGCGCACACGACAACTCAGTGCCTTCTGCCGTGCCTACTTCTTGTGTATTCCGGTCTTCTCAGAGAGATTGTTCGGCTGGCGATAGGCTACGCCGTATTTGTTCGAGATGAGGTTGGAGGAGATGCGCGCCGACTCATAAATGGTTGGCAATCCGCTACCAGGATGAGTGCCGCCACCTACCAGGTAGAGATTCTCAACCTCCTCGAAGCGGTTGTGCGGGCGGAAGTAGAGCATCTGTGTAATCGTGTGCGCAAGATTGAACGTAGCCCCGAGATACACATTGGACTTCTGTTCCCAATCTTCCGGGGTGATTACCCGCTCGGCGACAATGTGAACTTCAAGATCCTTGAGCGAGGTTCGTTCGACAATCTTCTTGATGACCTTGTTGCGGAACTCGGCCTTGTTCTTCCCCCAGTCAAATCCGGACTGCTGATTTGGCACTGGAACAAGTACATACAATCCCGACTTTCCTTCGGGAGCTACAAACGGGTCAGTAACTCCGGAGTTACGAATATAGAAGGAGATATCTTCAGTTACTTCTTTGGTCTCAAAGATAGTGCGGATACTCGAACGATATTCGTCCGCGAAGACAATGGTGTGATGAGGCAGGTCTTCATAGAGCTTGTCGACGCCCAGATAGAGCATGAACGTGGAACATGAGTATCGCTTTTTGGCCAGGCGCTCAGGAGAATATTTCTTCAGGATGCCAGGAGCAATCAGGTTGTTCATGGCGTATGCGAAGTCAGCGTTGAGGATAACTTCATCTGCCATGACCTTTTCGCCGTTCGCAAGTAGAACGCCTTTTGCAATCCCCTTCTCAACGATGATCTGCGAGATGTTTTGGTTGAGGCGGATTGCGGCGCCCTTCTTCTGTGCTACGCGCGCCATGGCGTCAGAGATGCGGGACAGGCCGCCCTGGACATGGAAGACACCGAACTGATGCTCGACATAGGGAAGAATGCTGAAGAAGCCGGGGCACTCCCAAGGCGACATGCCGAGATACTTGGATTGGAATGTAAAGCAGAGCCGCAGCTTTTCTTCGCCGAAATAGTTGCCGAGATAGTCAAATATGGAAGAGCCGAGCGGAATGTAGGGAATGGCCTTGAGAAAAATTGGGCTGAAGAATTCCTTGAATGAGTTGTAGTCTTTCTG
>Ga0316226_1001410_pt1 | contig 26153 bp, 30 predicted proteins | sample TBH18017metaG_FD_206009 | JGI IMG/M metagenome (GOLD analysis project Ga0316226, IMG submission 206009) | Freshwater microbial communities from Trout Bog Lake, Wisconsin, USA - TBH18017 | ecosystem: Environmental > Aquatic > Freshwater > Lake > Hypolimnion/Profundal zone | place: USA: Wisconsin...
GCGCTCCAGCAGCCGCCGCATTTCCTCCAGCAGCGGCGGCAGCGGAAACTGGCGCACCGGCCCGTCGAGCGACGACAGGCAGAATTCGCAGGTGAACGGACATCCGCGCGACGCCTCGATGTAAATCACCCGGTTGGCCACGTCTTCGTCCGTGTAAAATGCGTAAGGCGAGGCCAGTTGCGCCAGGTCCGGCGTCTCAGCCGCCACGATTTTTTGCGGCGGCGGCGTTCCGGCCAGGATCAGCCGGCAGACTTCCGCGAATTTCAGGTCCGCCTCGCCCGTGATGACGTAATCGGCCAGCCGGACAATATCCTGTTCCCCGGTTTCGTGGCTGACCTCCGGTCCGCCGAGAATGACCGTCAGATCGGGGCGGACGCGTTTGAGGATGGCAACGACTTGGGCGGTTTCCAAAACGTTCCAAATATACACCCCCAATCCGGCGATTTTCGGGTCGCGTGCGAGAATGGCTTCGGCAACATCCACGGGCCGCTGCTGGAGGTCGAATTCCAGCAGGCAGGCATCGGCGCGCAAAGGGCCGAGATTGGCCAGCAGATAGCGCAGCCCAAAGGAGGCATGGATATACCGGGCGTTCAAAGTGGCTAGAACAATCGCAGCCATCGTGATTTAAAGGTTCATCATGGATCAGGGGGCGGCGGGTTTGGCGGTGTGGATGCCGCTGTCCTCTCCCGGCGGCAGGAGGACGCCGGACGGGGGCTGCCAGACCACCTCGTAAATGCGGACGGCGGTGCGGAAGCCTTTGACGGCGCGCGGCTCCCATTCCAGGCAGGCGGCGGCCAGATGGGGATCGTCGCGTCGCAAGGCGGCAAAGGTGGCCTCGCCAATAAGAATGCGACCGTGGCCGGACACGCCTTCCAGACGGCTGGCCAGGTTGACTTCGCGTCCGAAAGCGGTGTAGTTGGTCAGATGGGTTTCCGAACCCATGAAACCGACAATGACGGGGCCGCTATTGATGCCGGTGCCCATCGAGAGCACCGGCAGGGGGGGAAGCAAGGGCAGCCCCTTGGAAGCGCGCCCGGCGTTTTCCAGTTCGCGGCGCTGATTTTCTTTTTGACGCTCCAGGTTCAACCTCGATATCGCGCGCTGGGCTTCGATGGCGGCCCGCACCGCGTCCAGGGCGTGACGCGGATTGGGCAGGGGAGCGCCCCAAAATGCCATGACGCAATCGCCGATATATTTGTCGAGCGTCCCTTTGTGGCTTTTGACGACATCGGCAATGATGCCCAGATACGTGCTGACAGTCAGAAGGGTTTCCCTGGCCTGGGCGTCGAAACAGGCTTCCGCGTCCGGGCCGGAGAGATGGCGGTCTTGGACGAGTTGGGCGGCTTGGGACTGGGTGATGTCGGTCAGTTCCGTGAAACCGCGCACGTCGGCGAAATAGACGGTGATCTCGCGGCGCTGGCCCCCGGTGCGGATGGTCTTCTGCTTGACAACTTCGTTGACGACGTCGGGCGAAAGGACGCGGGAGAAGAGTTGTTTGAGCATTTTCTTCTGCGATTGCTCGAAGCGGACGCGATGGAGAAGGGCGGAAACATGGGTGCCAAAGCCGGCGCAAACCATCGGCAGGACAATCGGCGCCCAAAACCGGAACGCCATGTAGAGCCAGGCGCAGAAGAGGGCGTACAGGGCCGCGAAGGCGAGCATGAGCAGCGTGCCGTTGAACGGGCGCTCGACCACCCAGGTGATCCATGCCGAGAGTCCGCCGATCAGAATGACAAGCGCCAGGGTCAGGGGCAGGGGCGACGGGCGGACGAAGCGGCCGGTGATGACGGAGCGGGCGACGTTTAAATGTTTATTGACAAGAAACGTGGAGTTCTCCAGCGGCGTGGCCCCGATGTCCGTCAGATCGTTGCCCGTGGCGGTGGAGCCGATGACGACGAGTTTGTCTTTCCATGAATCGGGCGCGGTTCCCCCGCGCTCGCGGGCGATTCTAGCCGCCAGCAGCATTTCAAACGCGCCTTGATGCACCTGGGGATCGTTTTGCGTGAGAGACCAGTCAATATAGAAGCAATGATCCCCGTCAACCGGAATGGCGCGCTTGAGGCCGTCGGGACCGCGCAGGATGATCCGGCCCGGTTCGAAAACAGGATGCTCCAGGTCGAGTTTCAGGTCGTAGGCCGCCAACAGGATGCCCATGGCCCAGGCGCGGAAATTCCGGCAGGGCGTTATTCTGGCCGGGAATCCCGGCGGGACTGACTTGAGAAAATCGGCCGCGGCGATTCTTCCCGCGTCGTCGGTTGAAAATTCAAAAGCTTCCCTTTTGACCTGGCTGAAAAAAGTGATTTTGCGGTTTTTCCGGTCCACCATGGTTTTGGAAAGATTCCACTGCAATTGGCCCGCCGCGGACTGGATGACGGGGTCCCAGACGCGATAATCCTGCCACGCGCGAACCCGGCGCAGGACGCCGTCGGGATCGCGATCCACGGAAATGTTGCCGATTTGCCACGCGTTGGCGCGGAACTTCAATATCGGCATCACCTCGGAGTCGGCTGCCAGGATGACATTGCCCGATTCCTTGAGTTGGGCGGCGAAAACATCGTCTGGCGTGGCGAGTGTGCCGTCGGGCAGTGCCACCAAGCCCTGATCGTCCCGCGTTTCGGCGAAAAGGACATCAAAGGCCACCGCTTTGGCCCCCTCCAGAGTGAGTTCCTTCAAGGCTGCGGCGTAGACATTCCGGGGCCAATAGAGTCCGTAATTAAAGCCCAGATGACCGTTCTTGATTTCATAGATCGTATTGTCGCTGATTTCCACCAAACCAAGCCGGGTCGGCTGGCTGGACGCCGTGTTGGGAACGCTGTGGGCCAAACGGACGCGCCAGTCGTAGGTCATCCATTCCAGGCGTTGCAGAAAGGGGAGACGCGCGATTTCCAGGGCGCAAACGGCAAGAATAACCGGCGCGGCAATGAAAAACGTCGGCGATTTGAGAAAACTCAGGCGCACGGCCATGAGCTAAACAAAAAAACCGGAGCAACACAAGTTGCTCCGGTTTGAAAACTCAATCTGCCTCTGGCCGGTCTCCTAGTCGGAAGATGGATTCTGGCCTGGCGGGTGCCAGGGAGGAGGAGAAGGAGGAGGCCCGGGCGGCGGTGTCGGCTGCGGGAAGTTGTTGATTTCGTGTTTCCACTGATCCAGCAAATTAAGCGGCGTGGGGAAGATTTCGCCATCGCCTGGAGTCCAAGACTCGCCGTCGTGCAGCACCCGGGTCTGCATCTCGTTGTTCACGGTGGCGGCGACATAGACCAATCCCTGCACACTGGTGTAGGTCACCTGATAATGGCCGTTGGGCAACTGAAGAACCGTGATTTGAAAGTCCGTTCCGCGAATTCCGGCCACGCCGCGCGGCGTCTTGATTTCATAGCTGGAATTGGCCGAAACTTTTTTGACCTGGCCCAAGATGGAGCCGACGTTCAGGTTGAGCATCGTCTCGGTGTCCCCTTCCCGCTCGGCCCCGATGCGGATCATCTTCTCAATGCCCATCGTGGTGTTGGCATCAATGCGCACCGCGGACGACAAACCGTTGACGTTTAAAAGAACGAAAGAATCGGGACCCGTGGTGATCGTTGAGCTGGCAGGCAGCTCCATGTTCACTTTCAAGGGCAACGACCCCCCGCCGCTCGTATAAGTCGCCTTCCCGGAAATGGTTCTAACAATGGCCTTGCCCTCAATCTTGCCGGGTTCGGCCGACTTGAGGGATATGACGCCAGCCAGCACAAACGCAAGCAAACAACCCGCAATGGTTTGGAGTCTTTTCATAAAATTCATCGTTTCGACTGATTACCGAGGGGCAGAATACCTTTTTGGAGGAAATTGTCAACTTTTTAATATGCAAAAAAACACAATTTTTCCTGTCCCCTGAACCGGCCTCCGCCATCATTCCAAAGGAAGCCGTGAAATTCACGCAAGATACTCGCCATCAACGGCATGCATCTTCATGCAGCCATTTCACGCCTCGGGCGCCGGCTGTTCCGGCTGGCAGGCCTCGATCACATGGGGACGCGTCATGAAAAAAAGCAGCAGCGCCGGATAGACCAAGCCCAGGACAAGTCCGATGACCAAACCAATCGTGGCGAAACCCGCCATCATGCCTGGCGGCGCGTTCCCCATTTGCTGCGCCATCCTTTGCGTCATGGGCAGGCTAACCACGCCCCCGACCACCACGAAAACGATGTCCACGATGGCATAGACAATCGAACCGATGCGCGCCCAGTTTTGGAGAAGCAGCAGTCCGACGCCAAAAACCAGCAGCGCCACCCCAAGGACCACCCCCGCCTCCATGCTGAATCGGGTCCAGGCGGCGAAAGCCGGATCGGATTTCAGCGCCTCCAAGCCGGGATTATGGTGCAGCTTGAGGCGCATCATGGCCGCAGCCAGCATCAGCCCCGCCAGTTTCATGAAACCAAATCCGATGTTAAGAATGCCGAAGATCAAAGTGGCCATGGGACGTTCACGCATAAGAATCCTTTCATATTTCCACCTTTCAAAAAGTCCGCTTCAATCCTTGCTTTTTCGATTTCGCCGGTCGAGCGCGTTTTCAAAACTGACCAGTTCGCGCACCAGGGCATTGTAGCGGGAATAGGCGTCGCCGCGTTCCAGCTTGAGCAGATCGTATAATTGCAGTTCAGGTTCGGAAAACGGGCCGGGAACGCTTTGAGGCATCAGACCGGCGCGGCTTAACCGGGGTCGCGCGATGCGGACCAGGCATGCGGGAATGGTGCCCAGGCCGGCTTGGAAATCAGCCAGCCCCTGACGCACCAGTTTTTCACCCGGCAAACCGCGAATCAGGTCATCGGTTTTCATTGCAGAATTGAGTGACGGCGGCGCGAAATGCCGCGGGGTCAATCGCCGGATAACGGATGAGTTGCGGTTCGATCATGCGAAACAGTTCGCGCAACCGGTTCACTTGAATCAAACCGTCCCGCAAGAGGGAGTGAACGTCCTGCAAATCGCGTTCGTGTCCCCGTTGCAGTTTGGCCAATGCCTGGCCGTAAGGATCGTAGTGAAAGAACTCAATCAACCCGTGAATGGCAATGAACAAACTGCGATCGCGCCAGCCTGGAATGGCGGGAATAAATTGATCGGGACTGGCCAATTCCACGTTCACATCCAATTCTTCCTTCAACAAGGCAATGGCTTCAAAAAAACCGGCGGGTTCCGGATCGGGCTTGATATCAATGTCAATGGTCATGGTTCGCCAGCCATGAAGAACGGCCGTCGCGCCGCCGGTGAGATAAATGCGTCCCTTGCCTCGCACCTGCTTTCCCATGGCGGCCATGAACGATTCAATTTTGAATTTGTCGCTTTCTAAGCGCATGTCAGCCCGTCCCCCTGCTCCAGCCTTGCACTCTTTTCCCCTGGCGCCGGCAGCCAAAGCGAGCCGGATTGGGTGTCTTGGAAAAGATCCTCCAAGAGTGACAGAGCTTCATTGAATGCAATCGCCTTCACAGTCAGACTCTAGTATCCAAGGCGATGGGAATCAAGGAATCGTTGTTTTCAAACCGGCGCGAACGGGCCTGCCATTGGCCTTGCGGCAATTTGGTTTTGGCAGAACGGCTCAGTTTCAATTTCCTTCCTTTAAGATCCGCCGCTCTCCCGTGGCGCGATGATGATTTCGATTCCGCGGGCGCGGAGGGGGAGTACCAGGGCGTCGGGGGCGCCGGGGTCGGTCACTATCGCGTGGATGTGGTCGAGGGGGCAGAGGGGGGAGAGGGAACGGCGGCCGAATTTGGTGCTGTCAAAGCAAAAGATCACCTGCTGCGCGGCGCGGATCATGGCCCGCTGTATCTCGATGAGCAGTCCGTGGGAGTTGCTGATGCCGTCCAGCGTGATGCCGCCGGCGCTCATGACGGCAACGTCGGCGTGGATTTTGGAGAAGGCTTCCACCGCCAGCGGCCCAACCAATACGCCCAGGCGCGGATAGATGACGCCGCCGGAAAGGATCAGTTCGACGCGGCTGGACGCGGCGAAGAAATTGGCGACGGGCAATGAGTTGGTGATGATTTGCGGCGTTTTGGATTCGAGATTCCTGGCGACATGATAGGCCGTGGTGCCGGAATCAATGATGACGGTCTGGTTGGGGCGGATGAGATCGGCGCAGGCGCGGCCAATGGCTTCCTTTTCGGCCAGTTGATGCGTGTCGCGGGCGGCAAAGGCAAATTCGTCGGAGTGGGGATTGTTGAGGCGCGCGCCGCCATGCACCCGGCGCAAACCGCCCGCCGATTCCAAAGCGGCAAGGTCGCGGCGGACGGTGGAAACGGAGGCTTCGACTTCGCGGGCCAGCTCTTCGAGTGAGGCAAATTCCACCCGGTTCAGGTAATCCTGGATACGTTTTTGGCGCGCCACTGGCTGCATTTGATATGTTTTGGAGCATTTTGGAACATTTTGCAAGAAATATCTTGACGAATTTGACATTTATTGATAAGTTTGCGTCCAGATCATGGTTGCCATAGCCAACAACCCGCATCGGGCGGTTATTGAACATCGGGTGCGACAGGTTGTCTATCAACGACTTGGGAAGACATTGCCGCAGACGGCGATGGCCCCGAACCCGTTGGTGGTCAACGTCAGCGCCCGGCATTGTCATTTGACGGCGGCGGCGGTGGAGGCGCTGTTTGGCAAAGGGCATACCCTGACCGTCCACAAATGGCTTTACCAGGAAGGGCAATTTGCCGCGAAGGAGACGCTCACGCTGATCGGTCCCCGGAGCCGGGTGATCTCGAATTTGCGGATATTGGGGCCGTGCCGGGACATCAACCAGGTGGAATTGTCGTACAGCGACGCGATTGCGCTGGGTTTTGACATACCGTTGCGGCTATCGGGGAACATTCAGGGGACGGCGAGCGGGATGTTGATGGGGCCGGAAGGATTTTTTGAGTTGCAGGAGGGAGTGATCCGCGCCATGCGGCATGTTCACATGCACCCGGCGGACGCGGCGTTTTACGAAGTGAAGGCGGGGAGCGAGATGCGATTAAAAATAGGCGGGGATTGCGGATTGGCGCTGGACAAGATGCTGGTTCGCGTAGACCCCGGATTCAAATTGGAGGTCCACATAGACACCGACGAAGGCAACGCCTGCAATTTGCAGCCGGACACGCCTTGCGAACTGATTCGATAAGCGAGCGAAATCCATAATCATTGAACAACAGGAGAGAACATAATGAGTCAAGAAGCGATAGGCATGATTGAAACCAAGGGCTACGTCGGCAGCGTCGAAGCGAGCGACGCGATGGTCAAGGCCGCCAACGTCACCCTCGTCAAAACTATTTCCATCGGCGGCGGTTTGATCACCGTGTTCGCCACCGGCGACATCGGCAGCGTCAAAGCGGCGGTGGATGCCGGGGCGAAGGCCGCCGGGAAGGTCGGCGAGCTGGCCGGCTCGCACATACTGGCCCGGCCGCACGAGGATTTGATGAAAGTCTTCGTGGGGGACGCGGCAAGAAAGTAACTTTGAACCATTTACACAGACAAATATATGACTCAACAAGCAATCGGCATGATTGAAACCAAGGGCCTCTGCGCGCTTCTGGAAGCGGCGGATTGCGCCCTCAAGGCCGCCAACGTCCAATTCGTCGGCTGGGAAAAAATCGGCAGCGGCTACGTGACCGCCATTTTCCGCGGGGACGTCGCGGCGGTCAAGGCGGCGACCGACGCCGGGGCGGCGGCAGCGGCGCAAGTCGGCAGCGTGATCGGCGTGCAAGTCATTCCCCGTCCGCACGAAGGATTGTCGGGGCTGGGGAAGTGGCTGCAATAAACGAAGCGGGCGGATGAAAATCCTCGTCGCCAATCTGGGATCCACATCCCTGAAGCACCGGCTGTTCGATTTTTCCGGCGGCGGGGAACGTTTGTTGACGCGCGGCGGCGAGGAGCGCGTCACGGATTACGCGGCGGCCATCGAGTCGTGCCTGGGCAAGCTCCGGCAGGGCGGCTGGATCAAACAGGAAAGCGAATTGGCGGCGGTGGGATTCAAGACCATCATGGCCCGGGGCGTGAATGGCTGCATCCACTTGGATGAAACGGTGGTGAAGGCCATGGAAGCATGCAACAGTCTTGCGCCGGCGCACAATCCCGCGAGCGTGGCCGGCATCCGGCTTTTCGCCAGGCGCATGCCCGGCGTGCCGCTGGTGGGGCTGTTCGAGACGGCATTTTACCAATGGGCGCCGGAAGCGGCGATGCGCTACGCCGTGCCCGAGGCGTGGCACAAGGCGGGCGTCCGGCGGCGGGGTTTTCACGGCGCGAGCCACAAATTCATCGCCGAACGCTCGGCGGAATGTCTTGGCCGCGAGGACGTGGCGGAGCGCGTCCGGCAACTTTACGTGGACGGGGGAAAAAGTCCCGTCCGCGAACCGGCGTTGCGCGTCGTGTCGTGTCATTTGGGCGGCAGTTCGTCGGTGACGGGCATTCGTAACGGCGTGGCGGTGGGGAACAGCATGGGACTCAGCCCGCAATCGGGATTGCCGCAGAATAATCGCGTAGGCGAACTTGACGCGTTCGCGCTGCCCTACCTGATGCGCGCCACCGGATTGACCCTGGACGAGGCGGAGCGGCTAATGCGCGAGGAATCGGGCCTCAAGGGATTGTCTGGCGGCGACAACGACATTCGGGACATCGAAGCCAAGGCCGGGCAGGGGGACGCCCGGGCGCGGGTGGCGCTGGAGGTGTTTGCGCACCAAGTCCGCCATTGGATCGGCGCATTTTATCTGGAACTCAACGGGCTGGACGCGCTGGTGTTCACGGGCGGCATTGGGGAAAACCGGGCCGCGATGCGCGAGGCGATTTGCCGCGATCTCAACCACCTTGGCGCGCTGCTGGATCCCAGGCTTAACGCGGAAACCCAGGGCCGGGAAGGCGTGATCAGCGCGACGGAATCCGCCGTGAAGATCATGGTCATTCCCACGAACGAAGAACTGGTCGTCGCCCGCGAGACGCGGCGCTATTTGCAAACCCATTCAACACATCCATAAACCTGTAACGAAAGAAAAACTATGCCACATCAAGCAATCGGACTTCTGGAAACCCGCGGGCTGATCGCCCTGGTCGAAGGCACCGACGCCATGCTCAAGGCGGCCAATGTCGAATTAGCCGGCCCCATGCAGCAAGTCGGGAACGCGCTCGTCACGGCGGTGGTCGTCGGGGACGTCGCGGCCGTGAAGGCTGCGACCGACGCCGGCGCGCAGGCCGTCAAGGCCAGCAAGGGCGAACTGGTCAGCGTCCATGTCATCGCGCGGCCGAACGCGGAGATTGAAACCATTCTGCCCCGGAAACCGCAAGGGAAGTAATTATGTTCCTGGCGCGAGTCGAAGGGGCCGTGGTGGCCACGAAGAAGGACCCGGCGATGGACGGGCGCAAGCTGCTCCTGCTCCGCCCGCAACTGGTGGATGAGAAGGACCCGTCGCGCTTCCGCCCAGGCGTCAACACGATTATTGCCGTGGACAGCGTCGGCGCGGGCGTCGGGGAGATGGTGCTATTCTGCCAGGGCAGTTCCGCCCGGCTTGCGCCGAACCTCAAAGACGCGCCGGTGGATGCCGTCATCATCGGCATCGTGGATTCGGTGGATGTCCTGGGAAAACAAATTTACAGCGCGAGGACGTAAACAGCCATGTCAGCAGCATTGAACGAACAGCTTATCCGGGAGGTGGTCGAAGAGGTTCTGGGCCGGCTCGGCCCGGCCACGGCGGCGCCCGCGGCCAAGACCGAATGCCATTGCCCCAAACCGCGCCCGGTTGCGGCCGGCGGCCGGCCGTTGGGCGTGTTTCAGGAGGCGGGCCAGGCGTGCGAAGCGGCGGCGGCGGCGTTTGAGCAATTGCGGCGCGGCGGCGTGGCGGCGCGGCAAAAAGCCGTGCAAGTTGTCAAGACATTGGCCGTGGCCCATGCGCCCGAATGGGGCCGCGTTGAATTGGAGGAAACGAAAATCGGGCGGCTCGATCACAAGATCGAAAAGCTGCAAATCATCCAGGGCGTTCCCGGCGTCGAATGGCTTCGGCCGGACGCGCGCAGCGGCGATCACGGGATCACGCTGGAGGAATACACGCCCTTTGGCGTCATCGGCGCGATCACGCCCTCGACGCATTCCATTCCGACTCTTAGCGGCAATATCATCAACATGGTCGCGGCCGGCAACGCCGTGGTCTTCAACGCGCATCCGATGGCGGCGCGTTGCGCGGCGATGGCCGTTCGCGCCTACAACGAGGCCATCGCGCGTGAAACCGGGATTGAGAACCTTTGCTGCATCATCGAGCATCCGACGCTGGAATCGTTCCAGGCGCTGTGCGCCAACGAACACATCCGGCTGCTTTGCGTCACGGGCGGCCCCGGCGTGGTGAAGGCGGCGATGCAATCGGGCAAACGCGCCGTGTGCGCCGGGCCGGGCAACCCGCCCGTGCTGGTGGACGACACCGCCTGCATGAAACGCGCCGCCCGCGCCATCATCCAGGGCGCGGCGTACGACAACAATCTGCTCTGCGTCGGAGAAAAGGAAGTGTTCGCGCTGGAAAGCATCGCGGACAAGCTGATGGCGGAGATGGAAAGCGAGGGGGCGATGCGCCTGAACGCCGCCCAATTGGAACGCCTGACGAAGGCGGCCTTCACGTTCAAGGAAGGGCGCGGCGGCGGCTGCGCGGAGCCGTCCGTCAACAAAGATTTTATCGGAAAAGACCCGTCCGTCCTGGCGCAGGCGGCGGGCGTCCATGTCAAAGACAAGACGCCGCTGCTGTTCGCCGAGACCAGCGCGGAGCATCCGTTCGTCGTTGAAGAACAAATGATGCCGTTTCTCCCAATCGTCCGCGTCAAGAGCGTGGAAGAAGGGATCGAAGCGTCGGTGAAGGCGGAGCATCATTACAGGCACACTTCGATCATCCATTCGCACAACGTGGAACACATGACGGCGATGGGGCGAGCGCTGGACACGACGTTGTTTGTCAAGAATGGACCGAGCATGGCGGGGCTGGGTTTGGGCGGAGAAGGGTACCTGAGCTATTCCATTGCCACGCCGACGGGCGAAGGAGTGACGAACCCGCGGACGTTCACGCGCGTGAGGCGCTGCGTGATGGTGGATAACCTGAGGATTTACTGATTATGTTACTGGCGCGCATCGAAGGCAACGTGGTGGCGACCCGGAAACATCCGAGTCTGGAGGGATGGCGTTTGTTGATCTGCCAGCCCATCGGCGCGGACGGCGAACCGGAAGGCTCGCCGCAAGTGGCGATTGATTCCCACGGGGCCGGGCTTCACGAGCGGGTGATTCTTTCTTCCGATGGCGCGGCGGCAAGGGCCGCCGTGGGAGACCCGAAAAGCCCGGCGCGATGGATGGTCGTCGGAATCGTGGACGAACCTGAAAAAGGAGCGTCCGCGTGAGACTTGGAACTGTCATAGGCACGGTGACGCTGGGAAAAAGCGTGGCGGGATTGCGCGGCGCGCGGTGGCTGGTGGCCAGCCCGTTCACCCGCGAGCAATTCAAGGCGGGCGCGAAGACCCCCGTCGTGAGCAGGGAACCGAGCGTGGTGGTGTACGACGATCTGGGCGGCGGCGCCGGCCAAACCATCGGATTCATCGAAGGCCGCGAAGCCGCCATGCCGTTCGATCATCCGACACCCATAGACGCCATCAACGCGGCGCTGACCGATCATATTTTTTATTCGCCATTGAAATGAAAACCATTATCAGCGCAAGGGAAGTCGAGGAATTGTTGCGGCGCGGCGGGGACCCGAAATCGCTGCCGGCGGACGCCTTGTTGACGCCTTCCGCGCGCGACCTGTTGCGCGAGTTCGAGCATCACAGTTCGCGCCCCGATCCGATCCAGCCCGCCAGTCCGCAACGTTCCGCCGCGTCGGTGGCGCCGTCGCAGATCGAGGCGTTTTTTAACTCGCCGGAAATCCACGCGCTCAAGTTGCAAATTTGCGACATTGGGCGGCGCCTTTGGGGGCGGGCGTACGTGGATGGGAACGGGGGCAACATCGCCATTCGCGTCGCGGAGGGATTGGTGCTCTGCACGCCGACGCTGATTTCCAAAGGCTTCATGAAACCGGAGGACATGTGCCTTGTGGACTTGGAAGGGAAACAATTGGCCGGCCCGAAAAAGCGGACGAGCGAAATCCTGATGCACCTGCAAATCATGAAGCGCCAGTCGCGCGCGGTGGCAAGCGTCCATTGTCATCCTCCCCATGCGACGGCCTTCGCCGTGGCGGGCGTGGAGCCGCCGACGTGCATGATTCCTGAAATCGAGGTTTTTATCGGCAAGGTTCCCATCGCGCCCTACCGCACGCCGGGCACGCCGGAAATGGGCAAGCTCGTGGCGGACTTGAGCGACCAGCATAATACGATTTTGATGGCCAACCACGGCGTGGTTTCCTGGAGCCACGTCAGCGTGGAGGACGCCTACTTCAAAATGGAAATCATCGAGGCGTATTGCCGGACGGTCATCGTCGCCGCGCAATTGGGCGGGCCGTTGAAGACTTTTTCCCAGACGCACTTGCAGGACCTGCTCAAGATCAAGCAGACCCTGGGCATCCCCGATCCGAGAATCGGCCTCAAAGAGTGCGAGTTGTGCAACAATGACGAATGGCGCCCCGGCGTCACGTGCGCCCTGCCGCCAAAACAAACCGCCGCCGCCGGACCGGACCCACAAGCCGAGGCACTGATCCAGGCCATCACCGATCAAATCATGTCCAAACTGCAAACCGGAGCGGGTTCATGAAAGTCACCATCGTTGGCGGCGGAGGCAGGGTAGGCTCCTGCGCCGCGTATGCCTTGCAATGCGGCGGCCTTGTTTCCGAAATCCAAATCCTGGATGCCAACCGCGACATGGCCGAGGGGGAGGCGCTCGATCTGCTGCACGGCAGCGCGCTGGCCGGCGACCAGCGCGTCTACGCCGGCGATTACGCGCGGGCGGCGGACAGCGGCATTTTTCTTGTCACGGCCGGCCTCCGCCGCAAGCCGGATGAATCGCGGCTGGACCTGATCCAGCGCAACGTCGCGTTGTTTCTCTCTATTATTGACTCAATCCTGGACGCCGGTTTGCGCAAGGACGCGCATGTTTTCGTGGTGTCCAATCCCGTGGACATCCTCACGCAACTGGCGTTGCGGCGCACCGGCCTGCCGTGGAACCAGGTCTACGGGCTGGGCACGATGCTGGACACGGCGCGATTCAGTTCGCTGATTGCCCGGGAACTCAAGCTGGCCCCGTCGCAAGTCAAGGCGATGATCCTGGGCGAGCACGGCGATTCCATGGTCCCGATCTGGTCGGGGGCCGCCGTCAACGGCCTGCCGCTGGCGGGATTGCCCGAATGCGGGCCGGGATTTCAAAACGCGATCTTCGAGCGGACCAAAGGCAGCGGCGCGGAAGTGATCCGGCGAAAAGGCGGCGCGGGTTGGGCCGTGGGCCTCGCCATCCGGGAGGTCGTCCACGCCGTGCTGCTCGATAAAAAAGCGACGCTGCCGGTCTCCTCGCTTGTGCAGGGGGCTTACGACATCCGCGATGTTTGCCTGAGCGTGCCGTCGGTCATCGGACGCAACGGCGTGGAATCCCATGCCAGCATGAAGTTGTGGCCGAAGGAACTGGCGGGCCTGCAAAACTCGGCCAGGGCGCTCCGGGACACGCTGGGCAAAGTCGGGGCCGAATCCGCCGCATGAAATCGCTTGACGCAAAACTGGCGGCCATCAGGGGCAATCGCGGCGCGCGCGACTTCATCATCGCGGACGCCAAGGACGCGGACATGGCCTTTGGCGTGCGCGCTCCCGGGCCGCGAAGTTATCTTGCCGCGCAGGGGGCGCATCAGGCCCGCTTCTCGCCCGAGGTCTGGAACCGCGAGGAATTCGGCTATCGCAACCTTCCTGAATTTCTGGACATCGTCCGCGAAGTCACGCGGCAGGGGCTGATTGACATCATGCTCATGTCGGCCTTTGTCAACGAACAGTTGACGATCAAGGAGGGGTTGTTCCGCGATTCGCGCGTGACCCCCGCCGCGCGGGCCAACGACACCACCGATATATGGGTTGTGCGGCACGGCAGCTACACCAGCGAACCCGCCCGGCCCTTCCGCTCCGCGAGCATTGATCACATCCAATGCGGGAAAATCGAATGCGACCGGGACGGGGAAATTCCCGGAGCGAATCTGGGGCTTTATTCCGTCACCTTCACCAACCATCTCGAGCGCGACCGCGCCACGTTGCAGGCGTTCAAGGAATTTCGCGAAGAAGCCGAGCGCAAAAAATTCCGTTACTTTCTGGAAGTGTTCGATCCCAACACGGCCAGCGGCGTGGCTCCGGCGAACATGGGCGAGTTTATCAACGACCATATCTTGCGCAGCCTGGCCGGCGTGACAGAGTCTGGACGCCCGCTGTTTTTGAAGATCGTCTATCACGGGCCGCGCGCGATGGAGGAACTGGCGCAATACGATCCCAATCTGGTCGTCGGCATTCTGGGCGGGGGCGCGGGCACGACTTACGACGCGTTCAAGCTCATCCACGACGCGCAGAAATACGGCGCGCGCGTGGCGCTTTTCGGGCGCAAGATCAATCACGCCGAGCACCCGCTGGCGTTCATCGAGATGCTGCGCCTGATCACTGACGGCCGCGTTTCCCCGGAGGAAGCCGTGCGCGCCTATCACGGCGTCCTGCAGGGGAAAAACATCAAGCCCAAACGGCCCCTTGAAAAAGACCTGGAATTAACCGACCTCTCGATGAGTTACGACGGAACCGCCGCCGCCCGCGCCACCGTTTCTGTCAAACGAAACAAGCAGGCTCCGTCCGTTTGGCCCGTGTCCCCGACCGGCGCGCCTGATTTTGACAACATGACGCGGGAGCAGCGCCGCGCCTACGACACCCAGCGCCTGACGCGCAAATACGGCTGACAACATTGGCCGCGACGGAAATGGAGCAGAGGCAAAAGCCATTGTCAGAGGAATGATTGACAGTGGAATCACCATTTGACCCTCCAAGCGCGCTCTTGTATATTTCCAAGCGATGAAGACGCAAAAGAACACCCTGGATTTTACAGCCGTCATCTATTCCGACGCGGATAGCGATTGGCTGGTGGCGCACAACCCGGAGACGGGAACGACCACGCAGGGCAAGACGTTCGAGGAGGCGTTGGCCAATTTGAAAGAGGCGACAGAGCTTTATCTTTCCGAATTCCCGCAGGCGACGAAAGGCAGGGCGATTCTCACCACGTTTGAAGTATTGTCGCCGGCCCATGCCTAAACTCCCGGATGTTTCAGGAAAGGGCGCGGCGCGCTTTGGAGCGGTTGGGATTTGTTTTCAAGCGGCAAAACGGCAGCCATGTGGTGTTGCGCCGGGGCAATCGCGGCTGTGTGGTGCCCATGCATCGGGAGATCAGTCGCGGCACACTCCAAGGTATTTTGGAACAGGCCGGGATCAGCGTGGAAGAATTCATGGAGGCATTGTGAAATGCTTCAATACTCAATTGCAGAGGCCAGTTGGGGCAGATATGACCCTAATGGCCCCACACGAATCTCAACCACCAAAGAGAAAGACCCGGGCGCAGGTTCGGAAAGCCATTGCCAACTCCAGATTGAAGTTCAAGATGTCGTGGGACGAATTGCGCGAACTGATGCGCGAACCATGATCCGAATACCAATTTCCCAATGGATAACCCCAATGGCGCTTACTTCTTGTGCAAAATGTCCAGCACCTTCGCCACGATCCTCGCCAAGACACCAATAACAATAAGCCAGCGAACCACTGCGGGAAAGCGACTCAATGGAGGATAAGTCTCGCCCGGATTTGGCCTGACATTGGCTCTTATCCAACTCGCATAAAAACCGAAACCTCCGATGAATAGTCCGGCAATGATGGCAAAGATGTATAGCCTGGGATTATGTTGAAAATATCCAAGCGCCGCGACGGCAGCCGCCGCGAGAAATCCATAAAAAACGATGCGCCCCATCGATACCGGTTTGCGCGTGTAGAAATCGCTCATATCGTGAAGCCGCCTAACGTCCAGAACTCAGGCACACGGGGCTGGTGACGTAGTCCGCGACATCGGAACTGGAGATGCCATCCCGCTTTGCCTGCGGCGATTTGTTAGGCGTCATGGTGTCCTCTCGCTAAACGTTCGAGCGCTTCCGCGTGCCAAATGTCAGGATCAAAACCCTTCAAACAATGACTGATTATATGCTGTCTCAACCGGCTTATGAAATCCTGAATGCGAGCCGCGTCAAGCGGCTGCCCATCGGCCAAAGTCTGGAACTCTCGCGCAAAAACGAGAAGTGGAGGGTTCCAATGAATACGCCGAACCAAGTCTCTCTCTAGCCAGCCAATCAAACGAATAATTTCGTGTTTGATTTCTTCCAGCGAAACATTGAGAACGGGTTGTGGCATGTCCGTGTCAATGATCCAGGGCATTTTCGGATTCCAAATCGAGCTTTCCGAGTTCGCAGGCTATGGCGTTGGCGGCTTCGGCGTCTGCGCGATGTCCCTTGAACAATTCCGCCGCCTGGTGTCCCGGCATAAAATCACAGTCTGGCGCCATGCGGGCGACCATCCGTCCCTGATCGCGAATTCGGATAGTCTCGCCATGCTCAACTTTGGCCAGAAATTCGGTGAAATGCCGTGCCATGTTTGCGGCGGTTGATTCGATCATGGTTTCACAATACGCGTTTTCTTGCGGTGCGGCAGGATGCCATTTGTTCCTGCTCAGGGCAAACGCATCTCGATTGAAGGATCGAAAAGGCCGGAGGGTCGGGGAAATGATGGACAGTGGAATCATCCGTAAATCCCCCTTTCCATTCCTCTGACAAACTTTCACTTTTCCATGAATTTCTTGTCCCGGCTGGGCGGGCTTTGCCTTGCGGCGACGCCAGGGGGGGCGTTGACAGGGTGACAGAATGATGTAGGATTCATCCATGAAGACCGATACGTATCCATTGGCCGTGCCGCCCGATCTGCTCGGAGACGTGCGGCGGGCGTCTCAGGATTTGGGTTTGTCCATGGCGGACATCATGCGGCAGAGCATGAAGCTGGGGTTGCCCAAGCTGCGCGAACAGTTGTCCCCCGGTCCGCTGAAAAACTTGAAGCCGTTGTCCAGAGCGGAGTCCCGCCGCTGCTACCAGCAACCGAACCGCGAATTTGACGCTCTGGAACATCACCTCGCCGGCTTGCCCTCGCCGCCCCCGGACGCGGAATGAAAGCCTGGGACATTTTCAGTTGGCAGGCTCCCGGCTGGCCGGAGCCGCATCCGGCGGTCATTGTGTCCCACCCCGACCGGGTTGCCAACAAACCGGACGTGACGGTGATCCTGTGCGCCTCGCGAAGAGCCACCCGGCAACCGGAACCCAACGAGGTGATTCTCGATGCGAACGACGGCCTCGATTGGCCGACACTGTGCAAGTGCGACCTGCTCTACACGATCCGAAAATCGAATCTGGGGAATCGGCGCGGGGAAGTCACCGCTGAGCGCAGGAGGCAGATCATCGCGACAATCAATCGCGTCAACGGCTGGCTTTGAATTCGTTTCGTTTTTATCGTCCTTCTTCAGCCATGAGCGTTTTCTTGCGGCGCGGTTAGATGCCATTGGTCCCGGACAGGGCAAACGCATCTCAATTGAAGGATCGAAAAGGCCGGAGGGTCAGGGAATGATGGACAGTGGAATAGTCCGCAAATCCTCTTCCCATTCCTCTGACAAATCTTCACTTTTTTTCGAGTTGCGCTAAACTTGCGTGGTGAGATGCCAAAAGACTTGGCGCGCTGCGGCGCGACGCCTATGCTTCCGCCGCATGAATAAAAATAATCCATCGTACTTTCTCCCCGGCGTCGTCCGAATGGGAATGTGGGTCCTGGCGGTCGCGGCGGGGTTGCTGCCGGGGTTGCGCGCGACCAGCGCCCGGGCCGCGGACGTGCGCCGGCTGGCCTCGCCCGATGGGCGGATCGCGGTGTTGATTGAAATGCCGGAGCCGGGTTCGACCGGGCGTCCGCGCTGGTCGGCCGCCTTTGACGGGAAGCCGATACTGACCGGTTGCGAACTGGGGCTGGAGACATCCGACGCGGGCGAGCTGATGGCCGGCGTAAGGGTGCGGCGCGAGCGGAGCCGTTCCTCAAACCAGACCATCCCGGTGTTGTTCGGCAAATCGGACCACGCTGATGATTTTTTCCACGAAACCCGTTTTTCGCTGGAAACGCCCGGACGCCGCCAGCTTGACGTTGTTTTCCGCGCTTACAATGACGCGGTCGCGCTGCGATACGAGTTGCCCAAGGATAATCACACCAACTCGGTGACCGTTGCCGACGAGACGACCTCGTTCGTCATGGCGGGCGAGCCGACGGCGTACATCCAGTATCTCGAAAGCTATACGACATCGCACGAACACAACGTCACCCCCTCCCGTTACGGAGACATCCGGCCCGACACGCTGATGGACATGCCGCTGACGCTTTCATGGGAGGACGGGACATGCGCGGCCATCACGGAGGCGTCGTTGCGCCACTACGCCGGGATGTCATTGATGCGCGCGCGGGATGGTGGAACAACGCCCCGGCTTGTCTGCAAACTGACCCCGCAGCCGGATGGGAGCAAAGTGTTCCGCCCCCTGCCGATGCAAACGCCGTGGCGGGTGGTATTGATCGGAGACCGTCCGGGGAAGCTGCTGGAATCGGAAACGCTTTACTGCCTGAACGATCCATCCGTCATCAAGGACACCTCGTGGATCAAGCCCGGGAAAATCACCTTTTCGTGGTGGAACGGCGACGTCTACGACGGCCATCGGGAGGGGCCGATTCTTTCGTTTGAGATGGCGAAGAAGTATATTGATTTTTGCGCGCGCAACGGCATTCCGACGCATTCGCTGACCTCGGACGAAACGAACGTTTCGCCGTGGTATTATCAATCGAAATTGGGAGTTGTTCCCGGACCGGACACGGACGTCACCCGGACGCGGGCGGATTTCGACTTGCCAGCCATCCGGCGGTACGCGGAATCCAAAAACATAAGGCTGTGGACATGGGTTCACCAGGGGGCGTTGTGGGGAAGGGTGGAGGAAGCGTACGCCGCGTTCGAGAAGATGGGCTGGAGCGGGATGATGGTGGATTTTTTTGACCATGACGACCAGCAATCCGTTGAGCTGGCTGAAGCGGTTCTGCAATCGGCGGCGCGACATCACATCCTGATTCATCTGCATGGCGTGTGGAAACCGACGGGATGGCAGCGGACTTATCCCAATCTTATGAACCACGAGGGCTCGCTGAATCTGGAGTATCTTAAATGGACCAACCGCTGCACCCCCGAACACAACCTATTGATGGCCTACACGAGGCTGGTCGCCGGGCCCATGGACTACCATCTTGGCGGTTTCAGGTCGGTGACGCGCGCCGAATTCAAGCCTCGCGTCATCGCCCCCAACGTGCTCGGCACACGCTGCCATAACCTGGCCATGTACGTCTGTTTCGACAACCCGAATCCGATGGTTGCGGATTATCCGACTGCCTACGAAGGGCAGCCGGGATTCGATTTTATCAAGCTGACGCCAACTTGGTGGGACGAAACGCATGTGCTCGCCGGGGAAATCGGCAGAGTCCTCGTGACAGCCCGGCGGAAGGGCGGCACATGGTATCTGGGCGGGATGTCGGCGGGACAAGGCCGCGACTTGGAACTGCCGCTCGCGTTTTTGGGCGCGGGACCATTCACAGCGAAGGTATGGAAGGATGCGCCCGACGCCGAAACCGATCCGAACCATCTCGCCACGGAAACGTTGAGCGTTTCGGCGGCTGACACTTTAAAGGTTCATTTCGCGCTTGACGGCGGCTTTGCCGCCCAGATCGCGCCCGCGGGCAAGCAGAGATGAAGATGAGGGATTTTCTCCGATGCGGTCTTGCCAAGTCGGGAGCTATTTGGCAAACAGGAATGCTCATTATGCGAATTGGCGACATCATTTCGGCGGCGTCTTTGGCAATCCTGGCGTCCGCTCTTTTCCCCTTTAACGCGTCTGCGGCAGGCAGCGCGGACAACGTGGCACTACGATACCATTTCGCCGGCGCGGCGGACCTGGCTGGGAACACCAATTTCGATCAAGCCAAAGGGATTTTCAGCCTTCTGCCGGCCCGGCGCTATGAGGACCTGGTTTTGGACAGGCTGGCGGGCGTTTATTGGCGCGCGCTCCAGTTTGATCCTGGCGGCGATCCAAGCGCGCTGCTGCGGCCGCTGCTCAACGACTTGTTGCAGGCGGAGTCAGCGGGAAGTTTCGGCGGGCGGGACAAAGACCGGATGGATTTTGTCGTGGCCGCGCGGCTGGGGAGCAAAAGCGCGCAGGCGTGGGAAAAGAATCTTGAGGCGGCGCTGCGCGGTCCGGGCCAGGCACTGACGGCGGAGGGGTATTCCGGACGGCTCTGGAACCGGCCCGGCAGCCACCCGTTCTGGATTCTCCGCGCGCGCGACTGGACGGTGGCGGGGAGCGGGGATGACCTGCTGCCGGTTCGCGCCCAATACCTGCAAAACATCCAACGGAACAACCGGCCCGCGCCGGTTGCCAAAGACATCTGGCTGAGCGCCGAAATAAACTGGCCGCTTCTGGCGGTCTGGGCGCCGCTTTCCGACTGTCCGCTCAAACTGGCGCGAACGAAGGTGGAAGTAACGGCCAGCAGCGGAAGACTGCGGACGACGGCGCATGTTTTGTACCCGGAGGCGGCGGCGTGGCATGCTGAACCGTGGCACATCCCCAAGGGACTGGTGAGCGGCCCATTGAGCAGTTTCACGGCGGGGCGGGACCTGGCCGCGTATCTGAACCCGGACAGGACGATGTCGCGCTTGAGCAGCAATCCCCTGACGAACCAGCTTTATTGCTGGGCCATGCAGGAGATGGTTTTGGAAAGCTTTGCCGCCTGCCCGGTGGCCGATGCCACCCAAACCCTGCGAAAACTGGGGCAGGAAGCGCCCGCCATTCTGAATCCCTTTCTGGAAGAGCGCGATCACACGCAATTGGCCTGGCAGCCAAAAGAAGGACGGCTTGCCTGGAATCACCTGGCATTGACGTCGCCCACAGTCGAGGCGGTTCACGAAAAGGACGGAGATTTTCTGCTGGCCAGGGTGTTTCCGATGGGGACCGGGCACACGCCAGTTTCAGAGCAGTTATGGAGGCAGATTGAGGGACGCCATGATTTGGTTTATTACGATTGGGAACTGACCGGGCTGCGCCTGATGCAATGGCGGTTGTTGACCGAAATGATGCCCGTGTTGCCGCCGCCGACCCCCGCCGATGCCGCCCGCCGCCAAAAAGCCGCGCAGAACGCCAAGCCGGCCGTCATGGCCAATGAACCGCAAACACCGCAGGCCATCACCGAGGCTTGGCTGGCTGAATTGAGCAGTCCGTTCCTGGGCAACACCGTCACGGAAGCAACCCGGACTTCCCCGACCGAATTGACCGTGGCGCGCAATTCGGAGTTTTTATTCACGGGATTGGAGTTGGCCGCCCTTTCGCACTGGCTGGCCGACGCGCCGGTGGGGCCGATTGATTACAGCTTGCTGCCCGTGGCAAAAATGTCCGGGCCGCTGGTGCATTAGCATCCCATGCTCAAACTTGGCGTCAACATTGATCACGTGGCCACCCTGCGCCAGGCGCGCTATCGCGGAGGGGAGCGCGGCGAGCCTGACCCGATTGAGGCGGCGCTGATTTGCGAATCCGCCGGGGCGCACGGCATAACGGCGCATTTGCGCGAAGACCGCCGCCACATCCAGGACCGCGATGTGCGCCAGCTCCGGCAAGTCATCAAAACCCGCCTCAACCTCGAAATGGCCAACGTGCCGGAAATCGTGGGCATCGCCCTGGAAATCAAGCCGGACATCGTTTGCATCGTTCCTGAACGGCGCGCCGAACTGACGACGGAAGGGGGGCTGGACGCCGCGGGGCAATGGGCATCCCTGGCCGAAACGCGCCAACGCCTCAACGAGGCGGGCATTGAAGTGAGCCTGTTCATCGCGCCGGAAGCGGAGCAAGTGGAAGCGGCGGCGCGGGTGGGCAGCCAGTTTGTCGAATTGCACACCGGAGCATTCGCGGAGCATTTTCATCGCAAGCGCGAGCGGGCGGCGGAATTGGACCGGCTGGCCGCCGCCGCCCATCAAGCGCATCAATTGGGCTTGCGCGTTAACGCCGGGCACGGCTTGACGTATCAAAATCTGGCCCTGATCCTGCAAACGCCCCATCTGGTCGAGCTGAACATCGGGCACAGCATCATCAGCCGGGCGGTGGTGACGGGGCTGGCCACCGCCGTGCGGGAGATGCTGCTGCTGATGGGGGCCGGGGATGAGACGGAAGCCTGACATGGCCCTGATGTTGTGATTCTAGGCGTTGGCATTGACCTTATCGAAGTGGAACGCGTCGAAGCGGCATGGAAGCGGTTCGGCGACCGGTTCATCGGGCGGATTCTGCGCCCGTCCGAACTGGCTTATTGCCTGACGCATAAAAGGCCGGGGCCGTTTGTCGCGGCGCGATTTGCGTGCAAGGAGGCGGTTTCAAAGGCCTTTGGCACGGGGATCGGCGCGCAACTGGGCTGGAAGGACATTGAGATTTGCCGGGAGGAATCGGGCCAGCCGTTCGTTGTGCTGCACAACAAAGGCAGGGAGTTGCTGGATCAGCGGGGCGGGCGGCGGATACACCTGAGTCTGAGCCACACGGAGAAACACGCGACCGCGGTAGCCCTGTTGGAAAGCTGATTCCGACCGTCAAGAATAACGCAAAACGGGATTGATTTCGGGACGGCGCCGGAACTAAGATAAGGCGGTCAACATATTCGCATGTTAGGCACCTTAAATCCAGGGGAAGAAGCGCAACTGCGCCAGACGATTGAGATGTTCGAGGTGATCACCCAATCGCAGCCGCACGACTATCAGTCGTTGGAAATCCTCAAGGAGGCTTATCTCAAGTTGGGGATGGAACAGGAGGTCATCCAGACCTCCAAACGCATAGCGGGCGCCTACGTGCAGTTGGGGCAGCTATCCTCGGCGATTCTTGAATACGAAACGATTCTTCAGCGGCATCCCGAGGACAAGGACGCCATGGCGGCCATGGCTCAAATAGAAAGCAAGGCGAATAATCTGAGCAAGCCGACGCCGGAGATGGAAATGCCGGCGCCGGCCAAAAGCCCCGGGACGACATCCATTAGAAAATCCGGCGCGAAAACCGACGTACAAACCGAAGTGGACGACGGGCGGCAAATGATGCGGAAGTATTTTGTGGAGGCCAAGCTGGTGCCGTCGAATGATTTTGACACCTGCTGGCCGACCCCCAGCCTGACGATGCCGCCGTCAAAGACGGTGGAACCGTTTATTCACAATCTGGCGGAACGGCAGATACTGCCGGTGGATCAATCACTGAAAATTCTGGCTGACCGGTCGCGGCTGGCTTGGATACCGCTGGATCGGTATGAATTGGACATTGAACTGGTAAGATCGGCCACGCGCCCCGTTTGCCAGCGCTGGTGCGTGGCGCCATTTGACCGGATGAGCAAAACGGTCATGGTGGCCACCGCGAATCCGTTCAACAAGCAAGCGGCGGCGGATTTGGAAGAGGTGCTCAAACACCGGCTGCAAATGTATCTGGCGACGCCGGCGGATTTGATTCGGATACTTGGCAAAGCATTTCGCTGATTCTTATGCCCCCCCTCAAGTCACTTGGAGAACGAATCGCCGACGCGCTGGTCCAGGACGGACTGTTGACCGGCGCGCAAGTCGCGGAATTGATGGAGAAACAAAAGAAGGAAGGGACGCGCTTCATCAAGCTGGTGGTGGAAATGGCGTATGTGACGGAGAACGACCTGGTGATTTCGATGGGGCGCGTGCTCAACACGCCGCCGGTGAACGTGGCGCGGCTGGGCATCGCGGCGGATGTGACGGAATTGGTGCCCAGGGAGATGGCGGGCAATTACAAGGTGCTGCCCGTTTCCCGGCTGGGCAACCGGCTTTACCTGGCAATGGCGGACCCGCTGAACGTGCTGGCGGTGGACGACGTGAAACGGACGACGAAGCTGGAAGTGTTTCCGCTGATCGCATCCGAAAAAGCAATCGTTGACAAGCTTGCCAATCTGGACACGATGCGCGCGTCCAGCATGGAGGAAATCATCCAGGACGCGGCCAAGCAGGCGGAGGCGGAGGCGGAGGCGGACAACCTGGAAGTGACCCAAGAGCCGGTCGAAACGACGGACCTGTCGCAATTGGCGGCATCCAGCGAGGAAGCGCCGGTGATCAAACTGGCCAATCTGATCCTGGTGCAAGCCATCAAGGATCGTGCGAGCGACATCCACATTGAGCCGTTTGAGAACATGGTGCGGTTGCGCTACCGGATAGACGGCGGGCTGATAGACATGCCGCCGCCGCCCAAGAATTTGCAGGTTGCGCTGACATCGCGCATCAAAGTGATGAGCAGCCTGGACATATCCGAACGGCGTCTGCCCCAGGACGGGCGCATGCGGGTGCGCGTGGGAGGGCGGGACGTGGATTTGCGGGTCTCCTTCCTGCCGACGGTGCATGGGGAAAAATGCGTTTTGCGCGTGCTGGACAAGGCGAACCTGTCCGCCAGCATGGACAAGCTTGGGATAGACGCGGAGACATTCATCCGGTTCAAGCAGGCGGTGGACGCCCCTCACGGATTGATCCTGGTCACCGGCCCGACCGGGTCGGGCAAGACCACGACCCTCTATTCGGCCCTCAATGAATTGAACGGCCCGCAATTCAACATCGTCACGGTGGAGGACCCGGTTGAATTCCAGCTTCCCGGCGTCAATCAGGTTCCCGTTAAAAAAGAAATCGGACTTACCTTTGCCAACGCGTTGCGGTCGATTCTCCGGCAGGACCCGGACATCATCATGATCGGGGAAATCCGCGACACGGAGACGGCGGAAATCGCGGTGGAGTCGGCGTTGACGGGCCATCAGGTGTTGAGCACCATGCACTGCAACGACGCGCCGGGGGCGATTGCGCGGCTGGACGACATGGAGATTGCGCCGTTTTTGATTTCCTCGGCGGTGATACTGGCTTGCGCGCAGCGGCTGATGCGAAGGATTTGCCCCAGTTGCAAGGAGCCGGTGATGTATCCGGACAAAATGTTCCAGGACTTGGGCATTGATCCCAACTATTTCAGCGGGGCGCCGCTCTATCGCGGGCGCGGCTGCGACCGTTGCAAGAATTCGGGTTACGCCGGGCGTCTGGCGATCATCGAGGCGATGACCATGACGGATGAGATTCGGAAGATGGTCATCCAGCGGGTCGGCGCGCAGGAGATTGGCAAGCTGGCCGTGCAGCAAGGGATGAAGACGCTGCGGGTGGTGGGTTTGGAAAAAGTGAAAGACGGCGTGTCCACTCTTGAACAAACGCTGCTGGTCACGTCGTCCGCCGCGTAAGGAGGCATTGAGGAGGCGTTTTCACCGTGAATGGGATTGGGATGGGCGTTGGACCCTCTACTTATCCTTTTGACGGTTCCCTCCGGTTCCCGTAGGTTCCATCGTCCGAAGCGTATGATAAATTTTCTCATCAAGAAGATCGCTGGTTCCAGCAACGAGCGGCAGGTGAAAAAGATGCGGCCCCAGGTTTCAAAAATTAATGAAATCGAGTCCGCCCTGCAATCGCTGCCCGACGAGGCGTTGCGCCAAAAAACAGAGGCTTGGAAGGCTGAGCTGGCCCAAATCCAGGATGACACCGAGTTGGCCGTGCGTCTCAATGAGATACTGCCCGAGGCTTACGCGGTGGTTAAAAACGCCTGCCGCCGCCTTTTGGGCCGGGAAATCACCGTCCGCGATCACGTTTGGAAATGGGACATGGTCCCGTTTGACGTCCAACTTGTCGGGGGCATCGCCCTGCATAACGGGAAAATCACGGAAATGGCCACCGGCGAAGGCAAGACCCTGGTTGCCACCATGCCCGTTTATCTCAACGCCCTGACCGGGCGGGGCGTCCACGTGGTCACGGTCAACGATTATCTGGCGGCGCGCGACAGCGAATGGATGGGGGCGGTTTACCGATTTCTGGGATTGACGGTCGGCTGCATTCTGCGCGACCAATCTCCCGCCGAACGCCGGGCCCAGTATGATTGCGACATTACCTACGGGACGAACGCCGAGTTCGGGTTCGATTATTTGCGGGACAACGGCATGGCGACCCGCAGGGAGGAACAGGTGCAGCGCGGGCATTACTTCGCCATCGTGGATGAAGT
>Ga0316226_1001411_pt1 | contig 26131 bp, 13 predicted proteins | sample TBH18017metaG_FD_206009 | JGI IMG/M metagenome (GOLD analysis project Ga0316226, IMG submission 206009) | Freshwater microbial communities from Trout Bog Lake, Wisconsin, USA - TBH18017 | ecosystem: Environmental > Aquatic > Freshwater > Lake > Hypolimnion/Profundal zone | place: USA: Wisconsin...
TTGTTGATGAACGCCAATGGCTCAATCGGCAACGAACCGGAAAAACTCAGCGTCAACTTTGAATTGGTGGTGCCGGTCAAAGCCAGCGATACAAAATGAGATTTTCCACTCCATTCTGGCAAGGCGTCCAGGCGGCGGTCGTGGCAGGGCTGGCAATGTGTGCCGCCCCGGGGTGCAAACCGGCGGCTCATCCCGCGAATCTGGCTTCAAAAACCATTGTGCCCAAGGTTCACACCTTTGCTTCCGCGTCCAACAATGTCTCCGCGGAATATGTGTCGGTTTTTGAGCAGCTCATGCCGCCAAAGGGGAGAGACCCGTTCTTTCCCAACTCCCATCGCCGCGATCCCCAGCCATCGAGGGAATCTTTGGCGGGAAAAGCTCCGGTGGCGTCCGAGTTGGTGCTCAAGGGCATCGTCGGCTCCCGCTCCCACCGTTTGGCGGTGATCAACAACGTCATCCTGGAGGTTGGTGAGGAAGGAACGGCGCGCGCGCCTGGCGGCAAAGTGCGGGTGAAATGTCTGGAAATCGGCGAGGATTATGCTGTCATCAAAGTGGAAGGGGAAATACAACCGAAGCGATTGGGATTAAACAGGAAAGGGTTTTGACTTGCGATGATTCGTCATCAGCGCTGGTAAAATGTGGAGATTGCATAAAGTTATATGAATATCAAAAACGTCTTCGCGATCATCGTGGCGGTTGTGGCCCCTTGTCTGACGGCGCCCAGCCAAACCAACAACCCATCGCAACCGGCGGCCCCGGCGCCCCCGGCGGCCCCGATCAATCCCGGAGCCGGCGAGCCGCTGCCGCCTGCCGGCATTTCTCCGATTCAGGCGGAGCCGACGCCGCCGCCGCTGCCGGAGGGGCGCAACGTTTCTTATGCGCCGCTGGTTGGGCCGGACACGATATCCAGCAACGCGCCAACAACGGACGAGGTGGTTGATGTCGTGGCCTTTGACGGAGTGCCATTGACGGACGCCATTCAAACGCTCGCGCTGCAGGCGGGGCTTAACATCATATTTGATCCGAATCTTCTCATGGCGCCCGACGGGCATCCGCTCCCGACGCCGCCGGTAACGCAGAAATGGCGGAAGATCACGGCGATGCAGGCCTTGCGAACCTTGTTGGAGAACTGGGGCTGGCAATTAGTCTGGGACCCCCGCAATCAGATTGGGCGCATCACCAAAAAGGACATGGCTGCCAAGGAGCCGCTGGTCATCACGGTCATGGCCTTGCGTTACAGCAATCCGACCAACATTCTTAAAGAGGTTGAAGGCACCCTTTCGTCTGGCAGCGCGATTATCGCCGACATCCGCACGCACCAATTGATCATTCGGACGACGGAGCGCGAACTTTACGGCGTGGAAGCGCTGATCAATAAATTGGATACGCCCACGCGGGAGGTTTTGGTGGAAGCCAAGATTATCGAAACCAGCAAGGACATTTCCTCGGCCAAAGGAGTGGATTGGACGGGAACCCTCCAGGCCCAGCATATCAGTTTTGGCAATGGGTTGACCCAGGGCACGCAGCAAAACGCTTCGTCCACCATCACCGGAAACGGAGTCTCCAGTGGAACCACTTCTCCGGGCGGATCCTCCATCAGCGGGGGAACGTTGACCAGCACAACCACCACCAACCTTAGTTCTCTTACCTCCACCATTGCCGGCAACCCTGCAAGCGCCGGCGGTTTTTCTCTCAATACCGCCCGCGGCATCAGCCCGGCCACGGCTTTTCTTAACGCGGACGGCGTCCAGGCAGTCCTGTCCTTCTTGAACACCGACAACGACAGCAAGACGATTGCCTTTCCGCGCACGGTGGCTTTGGATGGCGTCCCGACGGAATTGGCGGTGGTTCAAAACGTCCCGATCTTCGTCCAGACTCAAAGCGCGCCCGCCGGGGGGTCGGCTTCAGGCCTGGCCACGATCCAACCCAACTACTCTCTGCTGGTGGGTGGAACGATTCTGAACGAAGTGGGTGTGAAGCTGAGCGTGACACCGCGCATTGCCGGCCCAACCAATGTTCTGCTCGAATTGCATCCCGAGATTTCACAACAACTTCCAGGCTTGGTGAGCGAGACATTGAACGGCCAGGTGAACCAGGCGCCCGCCTTCAGCCGCAGCCGGATCAGCACCCAGGCATCCGTGCCCAGCAGCTACACGCTTGTTTTGGGCGGCATGGACGAGGATGTCGTCAATAAGACGATGACCAAGGTGCCCTTTTTTGGCGATCTGCCCGGCCTGGGCAGGCTTTTTAGCAGTGACAGCAAGAGTCACACGTCGGAAACAATCCTGCTCTTTGTCACGCCAACGATCATCAGTGACAACGATTATCAGATGTCCGCCAGCCAGTTTCTCAAGCGGAAACCGATTTCACCCAGCGGCATAACAGAATCGGCTTGGGACACCGCCGAGCCTTACGATTGGACCAAACCCAAGTCCAATGTCTCCCCTGATTATCAGCCCTAACTTTGTTTGCACTTATGAGTTCCATTGACAAAACACAGGCGGCGCGCGGGCGGCCGCGGCGCGTGTTGGGCGCGGTTCTGGCCGGCCTTGTCTGGCTGGCGGCGGGCCTTTGCGCCAGCGCGCAAGTGACGGTTGACACCATCGGCGGCGGTGTGCGGGTGGAATGCAAGTCGGCCTCCGGCTTTGCCGGGGGCAACACGTACGAAACCGCGCAATTCAACGATCCCTACTCCTGCGCGCTGGATACCAACGGCAATCTATGGATCGCGGACAAAGGCAATAATGACCTTGAGCAGGTCAGCGAGGCCGGCAATAAAACCGCCAGCATGACAACGGAATACTACGCGACCAGCGGGACCTCGCCGCATATCGTGACCAATTATCACTTTTTCACCAATATCACCAGCGTTGCGGTGGACCCGGCCAACAATCTATATGTGCTGCTGCCTTCGCCGCCCCAGGTCTACAAGTGCCCGCTCAACATCCAGACGGGCAATCTCAACGTGATTTCGGCCTGGTTTCTGACGAACACGCCGGCTGGCGCCGTCCCCTCGGCCATGGCGGTGGATGGCAGTTCCAATGTTTTTCTGGCCTTTACCAACGGAGTCATTCTTCGATTTCCATTGCTGGACACCAACAGCCGCCCTCCCACCGTCTACACGAACAATTACGCGCTGGGCGCCTCGTCTGCGGTGCATTGTATCGTGACCAACGGCTTTAAATGGCAGCCGGCCGGCCTGGCGTTGCGGGCCGATGGGCGGCTGGCGGTGAGCGATACGTTGAGCAACGCCATTTACATCGTTTCCACCAACGACTACACCTCCAATGCCGGTCCGCAATTGGTCACAGGCGGTCTTTACGGCGCGGGTTATGACGACGGCTCTCCCGCGTTCGCCCAGTTCAACCGGCCTGCGGGCCTGGCCGCTTCCGCCGATGGCCGTCTGATCGTGTGCGACATGATGAACAATCGTTTGCGGGTGATTGACGCCTCCTCCAACACCACCACGCTTTACGGGACCGACACCAATGTCTGGACTAAGACGTGCTGTTCGTGCGACCCGACCTTGTACGCCGGCTGGGTGGACGGCGTGGTGGGGATAGCCAGCAACAACGCCTCCGGCCGCGAGCCAATGAGCGTGGCGATTTCGCCATCCAACACTCTTTTTGTGACGGAGGCTTATTACAGCCTTATCCGCGAAGTGACCGGCGTGACGTTTGCGCCCGTCAATCTGACCGCCACATTGCCGACGGCGGTGACAGAGCCGGCGACGGGCATGACCTACACAAACGCGACGTTGAATGGGACCGTGAACGCGGGAGGAGTGAATTCATCTTATTACTTTGAATGGGGCCTTACCACCAACTATGGCAATTTTACCGCGACAAACCAACTGACCAGCAGCCTGACCGTCACCCAGAACGTGTCGGCGACACCGGGCAATTTATTGCCGGGGACGACGTATCACTTTCAACTCGTGGCTTTCAACGGTCTGGGCTACAGTTTCGGCGGCGACCTCGCTTTCGTCACATACGCCGAACCGCCGGTCGTGACCACCCTGCCTGCCACCGGGGTCACGAACACCAGCGCGACGTTAAACGCGACGGTGAATCCTGAATACTCCCCGACCGAGGTTTATTTCCTCTGGGGCAACACCACCAATTACGGAAATGCGACCACGCCGGTGAATTTGACCACCAATCTTTCGGTCACCCAGCCCATATCCAGCACGATCAGCAATTTGCAGCCGGGCACGATCTACTACTTTCTGGCAGTGGCCTTCAGCAGCGGCGGAACAGCCGACGGCAATGAGCTTGTTTTCTACACGCCATCAGTTCCGCCGCCCACGCTCTCTTTCAGCCCCAGCAACGGCTATTTCCCGGAATGCACGAACATTTCCGTGACGAGCAGTGTGCCAACGGTCTATTACACAATTAATGGCAGTGCGCCGACGACCAGCAGCACGGAAGTGTCCATGTCGTTCACGAATGGTTCCTACGTCGGTTCGATTCCCTGGTGCGAGCCGCTCCTGAACCTGAGCGCGTTGCAGGTGCTGGCGGGGAGCGGCACCAACACGACATTGCTGCAAGGCGGTTATCCCGCCACCAACTTCATCGGTTTTCCGCAGGCTCTGTCGGCCGGCACGGGCGGACACCTTTATATTCCAGTCGTCGTGGAACTCCAAAGCAACACGGCGCTCGAGTCGCTTCAATTTCGTGTTGAGATTACACCCAATCAGACCAACACCCCCATGATCGCGTCTCTTGCCTTGCAGCCGCTGACCGCCAATGATTTAGTGCCGCTGCCCGGCCCCGCTCCCGGTGACGCGGCGGTCACGTTTAATACTTTCACTTATACAACTTCGAGCAATGGCCAGGGCTTGGTGATCACGGCGCCGGGCAACGGTTCGGGCCTGGACATGCAAAATTCGGGGGTAGTGGTGATGTTGCATCTGGCGATTCCGACCACGGCGGCTTATGGACAAAGCTATTCTCTCAACGTGCTGTATCCTTCAGGCACTTCCGACGGGCAGCAGGCCGCTGTCGGCCTGGCCACGCTGCCGATGCAAACATTGACCATATCGGACCCGGCGTACATGGTTGGCGATTCCTCGCCGGGCACCGGCTACAATGCGGGCCAGTTTGGCAACGGAGCCTTGGACAACGCCGATGTCAATAATGCGATCTATGCCTCAGTCGGCATCCGGGTGCCTCCTTCCGACAGCGACATCTACAACTCCATGGATTCCTGGCCGCCGGATTCCGCGGGCCGGGGCGGTGACGGTTTCATCCGGTTGCTGGACTGGGAGACGACCCTGGCGCGCTCCGTGGGCGGGGTGACGATCTATCCCGGACTGGATACGAACAATTATTTGCGCTTCTGGACCAACGGCGACAACAGCTATCCGTCGCATGAGGTGGTGGACTGGTCTCCAGACGGTTCGCCAGTGACGTTTCCGCAGAATGCCGTTTCGTCCAGGGTTAGCTCGTTTGCAAAGGAGCTTGCCGTCACCAGTTCCCCGCCTGGCCTGGTCTGGTTTTCCGAGGCGGCGATTGGCTCCGGCACGATTATGAACGCTCTTCCGGGCAACATCTATTCGCTGCCAGTTTACGCCAATGTATTGCCAGGCTACAGTCTGGCGGCGCTGCAATTCCGAACCATTGTGACCAACAGCAGCGGCGCGCCGGTCGTGACGTCGAATTGGTTTACTCCGGCCTCGGGCGTGAGCGCCCCGATGGTTTTGCCGGGACTTTCCGGCAACGACAGGGTGCAGGCGTGGAGCTTTGGTTCCATCGCCACGCCGCTGGAAAACAGCAATTATCTTGGAACCGTTTCATTCAAGGTGCCGCCTGGAGCGGGGCAGGGGGCCTGTTACACCTTGCATTTTTCGGGGGTGGACGGCGCGCCTGATTTCTCGACGGCCTATCAATTGGAAAGCCATCCTGGCTACGTATGGGTCATGTCTTCCAACCTGCATCCGGCTTCCATCACGTCGGACGAATGGAAGATCGCCTTTTTTGGCAGCCTGACCAACAGCCTGGCAGAGGACAACGCGGACGCCGACGGGGACGGTTCGCTTAACTGGCAGGAATATCTGGCCGGAACCAACCCGACCAACGCCCTTTCCCGGCTGCAATTCAGCAGCGCCAGCCTTTACACCAACGGCGTACGCGGGGTGGCGGTCAACTGGCTGACCGCGCCCGGCAAGACCTACATCCTGGAATCCAGCCCGGCCCTCAACGGCGCCAACTGGACGCCCATCAGCACCAACAGCGGCGATGGCAACGCATGCGAGTGCATTGCCACGAACTTGAACGGCAACTCCCAATTCTACCAGATTCGTCTCCAGCCATGAGAAATCCACGCATCAGTCATCGTTTGCTGACACGCATTGTCCTGGGCATTCTGGGGGCGGCCTTCTGCGCCCTGCCGGCCCGCGCGCAATACGTCGGCACCGTCAATACCAACTTCAGCGAGCCGGCCGGAGTCGCCGTGGATTCCAACAATAATGTTTATATCACCGATCCCGGCAACTATCGCGTCGCCAAATATGTTCCTTCCAGCGGCGTCTTGACGACGCTGGCGGGATCAGGAACCTACGGCGCTGCCAGCGGCACGGGTTCGGACGCCAGTTTTTCCGTTCCACAAGGGATCGTCGCCGCCCGGGGCGGGTTGATCGTGGCCGATGAAGGCAGCCAGTTGATTTGCTACGTGACTCTTGGTGGAACCGTCACCAATCTGGCGGGGCAGCCTTTTATCACCGGGAATGTCAATGCGCAAGGCACGAATGCCCTGTTTAGTTATCCCACTGGAATCGCGGCGGACAGCGCGGGCAATCTGTACGTGGCCGACTCGCAAAACCGTCTCATCCGCAAGATAGACACCGGCAACAACGTCACCACTGTCCCAACCGGCGCGTACGCTTTTAATCAGCCAACCGCGGTGGCGGTGGATATTTACAACAACATCTGGGTGGCTGATACCAGCAGCGACGTTATCTGCATGATCAGCAACGGAGTCGTCACGGTGGTGGCGGGAGCCGCCGGACAGACAGGAACTAACGACTCTCTCACGGCGACCAGCGCCCGATTCCGTTCCCCCTCCGGTTTGCTGGCCAATAACAACGGTCTTTATATCAGCGACACCGGCAACAACACCATCCGCAGCCTCTTTCTGACCAACGGCGCTTACGCGGTTCAGACCGTCGCCGGCATCCCCGGCCATGCTGGCTTGGTGGATGGCGCGCTTTCGGTGGCGCTTTTTAACGGTCCAGCCGGCCTGTGCGTGGATCCAACCGATGTCGGCTATTACGTGGCGGACAGCCTGAACAACGCTTTGCGCGTGTTGCAATCCACCGCGCCGCTGCCGGCCATCACCGCGCCCGTGTTCGGCTATGTCACCTTTCCGGCCAACGCGAACCCGGCTTACACCTCGGTCTTCGTCGCATCCTCTGCGGGAGTTTTCAACAATCTGACCAACATTGCTATTGAGGCCGAGGGAGGCACTCAGACTTACATCACCTACGGACCCACCGGCTCTGACATCCCGCAGCCGGGACCAGGAAGCGACACGCCGCAGATCTATCCCGGCGACGGCACAATCCCAGCCGATATTTCTTCCATTATTTCACCCAATCCGGGGACCAACGACATAACGATCTACGCGATTGGAGTGCAGTCTGGACGTCAATCCAGCCCGGTGGTCAGCGCGCGATTTCAGTTTATCACCGCCAATCCGGTTATTGTCGGCAATAACGCCGCCGACATACTTCTGAAAGATATTACGCAAGGCGCGAATTTGTATTACACCACCAACAATTCAAGCCCTACGAACGATGGGAGCAGCCTTGGACCTGTGAGCGGTGGAACAACGTTGTCCCTTGACATCGCCAGCAACGTTCTTCTCCAGGTTCGCGCATTTGCGTCCGGTCTTGCGACCAGCCAGATCGTCAGCAATGAACTCCTTGTTTCCAATCTGGTGGGAAACCAGATGACTTGGGGATTTACCAGCGGTCCTGCTTCCACTCACTTTGTCACGGCTCTGAACCTGCTTTTTGACGCGCCGGTGGCTTTTACCAAGCTTCCGAGCAGCCTTGAAATTTACGCCATGCAGTTTGATTTGACAGTCACGAACAACGGAACCAATTCGCCCATCACTTTGGAAGTTACAAACTTTTCCTCCGACCTCCTGCAACCTGTTAAAGGCGTGCCAAACGCCTATATGCCAATTCCGCCGGGAATATTTATCAATGGCGTTACTAACTCCGGCCTCATTGCCAATAAGACAGATACTTTGGAGATTGCTTGGCTTGTGACGCCTGCCGTGTCGAATTTATACTCCAGCGACGAACTTCTTCAGTACTCTGGGGCTGCTCAGGAGTTGTTTGACCTTGATGACATTGAAATGGCCGTTCCCGGAGAGTTGTCATTTATCATTCCTTCCGCCGCCACGCCTGGCACTCCTTACACCCTTGAAATCAACTATCCATCGGCCAGTTCGTACGTCGCGCCACAAGTGGGCGGGCCGCCCATCAATGTCTTTGTTCAGGCTCCTACTAACGGTCCCACCAATGGCACGGGCCTTAACTCCATTAAATCGGTTACTGTTCTCTCCAATAATGCTCCCGCCAGCGCCCATCTGGTCGGCGACATTTTCCCCTATACCTGGTATAATATCGGAGATTTCGGCGATGGCTTGCTGCAGAATGACGATGTCGTTCAAACCATGGAATATGTTGGAAAGACTGGCTTTAATAATAACCCTTTCTTTGACGCGATGGATTCTTCCGATGGCAGCACCAACGACTATTACACCGCCAGCGATTCGGCGGTAGACGTGATTACAAATGGCGATGGCATCATCAACGTGGACGATGTTTATGTCACGCTTCGCCGCTCCCTTGACCCGGGTCTCATCAATTATTCCCGGTATTGGTCCGGTTCGAACTGGGTGCCCACAGTTTACACAAACCGGGTGCAATCAAGCGTCAAATCCCCTTCTTCCAAATCTTTCTCTTCCACTCCATTGGCGATGGGTGTGGTTGCGAGCACGCCGCAATATGTCACCGTTGCGGCTGATCAAGTTCAAACAGGTGGAAGCCTGACGGCGCAGGTGCCCATCCGTGTTTTGGCGGCAGCCACCCTGCCTGTGCGAGTCTTCATGCTTAACGTCGAGATTGAGCCGCTTGACGGCTCGCCGGCCATTACCACCGCAGCCACCTTTTCTGCTGTCACCAACCTGGGTTCCCCTTACGCAACGGTGTCCCAATCTGTCAATAATTTCGCCGCCGCCTGGCTGGATTCGACGGTTGTGGGCGTGAGCGGCACCAACATCATCGGCACTTTGACCATCACTCTGCCGTCCAGCGTCACCGCGAATTCCGCCTACCTTGTGCATTTTGATCATTTCTCGGCATCCCCGAATGGCCTCGCCCTTTTCCACTCGACCATTCAGGACGGTTTGATCACGGTGGGCAACCGCACCGGCTCCAGTTGGCATGACGGGATTCCCGACACTTGGCGGCTGCTCAACTTCGGCACGGTTTCCAATGTTCTCTCCGCCGCCAACGCAGACCCCGACGGCGATGGCGCCAATAACTGGCAGGAATACATCGCCGGGACCAATCCGCTGGATGCCGCGTCTGTTTTTGCGTTTTCGCCCGCCACGCCGCCCTCCGGGTCGAATTTTACATTGCAATGGCCGTCTGTTGTCAACAAACTTTATACACTGCAATCCTCCTCCTCGCCTGGCGGCGGCTGGACGACCATCGCCAGCAACCTGCTTGGCAACAGCCAGGTGTTGCAATGGACGGACACCAATGCCTCGACCGGCGCCCGGTTTTACCGCGCGCTGGTACAGTAAAAGACGGTTCCGGCTACTGAATGGCCAATTCCTGTTTGATGTGGAATTTTTCCACGCGCTTGCGCAGGGTGGCGCGCGTGATGCCCAGCAACTTCGCCGCCCGCGCCTGGTTGCCCTTTGTTTCCAACAACGCCTGAATGATCAATTCCCGCTCGACGGCGGGCAGTATCTTGAGACTGGGATTTTCCCGCGCCCACTGGAACAAGGCGCGGCTCAGCGCCGCCATGTCTTTGGTTTCGTCCGGCGCTGCCGGGGCCGGCGGGGCGGGTGAGTTTGCGCTGGCAGCCAGCGGAGGCAGATCGGCGGCCACGATCACGTCGCCCTTGGCCATGACGGTGGCGCGCTGGATGACGTTTTCCAACTCGCGCACGTTGCCCGGCCAATGGCATCGTTGCAGCATCTCCACGGTCGCGGCGGCGATGGATTTTGGGGGGCATCCCTGGGCTTGGGCGAATTTTTTCAGAAAATAATTGACCAGCAGCGGGATGTCCTCGCGGCGCTCGCGCAAAGGCGGGATGTGAATCCGCACCACGTTGAGCCTGTAAAACAAATCCTCGCGGAACTCGCGCGCCGCCACGGCCTGCTCCAGCGCCCGGTGCGTCGCGGCCACGATGCGGACGTCCACCTTGATGGTCTGGTTGCCGCCGACTCTCTCGAAGGAGCCGGATTGGAGGACGCGGAGAATCTTGGCCTGGGTCGTGAGCGCCATGTCGCCGATTTCGTCCAGAAAAACGGTGCCGCCGTCGCATTGCTCGAATTTGCCGATGCGCTGGGCGGTGGCGCCGGTGAAGGCGCCTTTCTCATGGCCGAACAATTCGCTTTCGAGCAGGTTTTCCGGGATGGCGGCGCAGTTGATGGCCAGAAACGGCAGGCCGCTGCGCTTGCCGTGATGATAGATGGCGCGCGCGACCAGCTCCTTGCCCGTGCCGCTTTCGCCGGTGATCAGGGCGGTGGCGTTGCTGGACGCCAGTTGCCCGATGGTTTTGAAGACGTTCTGCATCCCTTCGCTTCGCCCGATGATTCCCACGTCGTAATCCTCCGACTCCAGCAACGGCTGGTAGGAGACGACTTGTTTCATGTCGCGCGCGGCTTTGAGCGCGTTGAGCACGATTTGTTTCAGGCGCGGCACGTCGAACGGCTTGAGGAGGTAATCGTAGGCGCCGAGTTTCATGGCCTCGATGGCCGTCTGGGTTGTGCCGTAGGCCGTCATCATGATGACCATCAATTTGGCGTCAACCTGCCGCATGCGGCGCAAGGTTTCCAGGCCGCTGATGCCGCCCATTCGCACGTCCATGATGACCAGGTCTGGTTTGAGGCCCGCCAGCAGTTTCAATCCTTCCTCCCCGCTGTTCGCCGCGGTCAGCTCGATGCCGGACTGGTCAAAGATGCGGCGGAACGAGTATTGCACGTCCGCCTCATCGTCAATCAACAGCAGTTTGTCCATAGCTTCCGCCTTGCATGGTAACGGCATTCGCTTTCGCGCTCAATTCTCTTTTGCGTCTTCGCCGCCTTGGGTGACTTCGCTTAGATGGTCCTTCTGGCGCACCCCGATGTAAATCAAACCGCCGACCATGCTCCAAAACAGGCCTTCGGCAGACGCGATCAGGGAGACGGAGAGCGCGGCGGTTTTGGGCACCAGGATCACGGCCAGCATCAACACAAACAAGTTTTCCCTCACTCCAAGCCCGTTGGGCGTGATGGGCAGGGCGGATATGCAGAAAATCACGGGCACGATGACGAACAACGCCACCGGCGGGATGCTCATGTCCAGCCCCCGTCCCAGCACAATGACTTGCGCCACCCAGATGACGTTGACGAACAGGGAAATGGCAACCGTTTTGAGCAGGAAACTTTTTTGTTTTCCGAATTGGCGGCACGAATCCAGCGAGCGTTCCAGCACTTCCCCCTTGGGCAGCCGTCGCAAATACTCCCGCGCCCGCGGGAAGCTTTTCGACACGCCGCCCCAGAACGCCACGCCCAAGACCACGCTCAAACCGGCGAACATCGCCAGAATGAAGAGCGATGGAACGCCTATGTCGCGCGACGCCCTTAACAGGGCGTAGTTGGGAGGCATCATCACGCCGGCGAACAACAGCATGGCCCACAGGCCGACCAGCCGGTCCACGAACACCGTGGTCACCGCCTCGGTTTTTTTGTGATGCGTCTCCCGCGCCGCGTAGTAGGCTTTGATCAAGTCGCCGCCGGTTGATCCGAGGAGGAAGGAATTGAAAAATTGCGCCACGAACGAAATGCGCGCGGCCCGTCCGAAGGGCAGGTGCAGCCCCTGGGCTTCCAGGACGATCTGCCACCGGATCACCCCGGCAAGCAGCGCCACGCCAACGAGCAAAAGCGACACGGCCAGCGCCGCGGGATGGACCATGCGGAGCGTGCGCCATAAATCCCGCGGTCCTTCGCTCCATGCCATGCTCCATTGTTGCGACCGTTCCATCCGGGACCAGTCCAGCCCGTTGTTTTGCGCGGCGATTCTGCCTTCGTTCATGAAAATGGAATGGAAAATCCACAGCAACAGCAGCAGGCAGAATCCGACCCTCCATCCCACGCTCCAACATTTCCTGAGTTTGCTCATGATTCTCCCCATGCGGCTTTGATGAACGCGACCCCGCCGGCGGCCTCCTCGGATGACAATCGCGGACTCAATTCAAACACCTTGATGTGCTCCGGCTTGATCATCGGCTTCAACGCCGCGAAATCAATGCACCCGCTGCCCGGAGCCGCGTGGTCCCGCCCGGGAAAAACGACATCATGGATGTGAAAGCCAAGCAGGCGCGGGGCCAATCGTTCCAGTTGCAAGCGATGGTTGATGAACCCCAGGTTTTCCTTGATCTGGGCGTGGCCGCAATCGTGCCAGTAACCCACTTCGGGCCGTTTGAATTCCATCAGTAACAATTCCAAGTCGCTGTCCAGGGGAATCTCCTCCACGGCCTGGCGGTTTTCCAGGCCGAGCTTGATTCCGAGCCGCGCCGCCTCATCGGCAAGCCGGCCCACCATTTCGCTGGACTGCTCCGCGAACGCCGATTTTTTCTTTTCCCGTTTTTCCATCACGTCTTCAAGCAGGGCGGCGTACTTGGGGGTTTCCTTAAGCCCTTTTTGCGCCATTTCCAGCAGGACCCCGTTGTAGTCCTTCATAACGATGGATCCCAGATGGAGCACCACGGCCCGGGCCTGGAGGCGGGCGGCGGTTTCCAGCGTTTTGATGGAATGGCGGCATGCGATTTCGCGTTCGCGCTGGTCCTGGGATGAGAACTGGTAGAGATTGGGCGCGGGGTGGTTGACACCCATGGGCAGCGGACAGAAATTGTGCAGCGAGGAAATTTTCATCTCCCCAGCCTCGACCGCCTCGACGATCCCCGGCAGGAGACTGATGCGGATGCCGTGGCTCAATTCGGCGTATTCAAAGCCCAGGGAACGGATTTCGCGCAACATGGCGCGGCCATCCGTGTGCCGATGGGAGTTCCAGCACGTCGAGAACGAATACATGAATCAAAAGCCGGGCGCGGCCGGACGGCGGCCGCCCCCGATGATGAGAATGGAAAACGAACTCACATGTCGGCGTATCGGGCGCTCAACATGGCGGAAAAGCGGGCCGCCTTCATTTTCCGGCGCCGCCGTTCACTTGGCTTTTCGAAATGGCGGTGGTTGCGCACTTCTTTCAATGTGCCTTCGCGGTCAATCTTTTTCTTCAGACGCCGCAGCGCTTTGTCCACCGGTTCACCTTTTTTCAGTCTTATTTCGGTCAAAAATTCTCACTTCCTCTCTAATTCCGCCTGTCCGGCATGGACACGCGATAAATGAGCGATCAACATGCAGCCCCGCCGCTTTTGTGTCAACGCTCAAAATCACGTCCACAATTGCCGGTCCAGCGAGCGGTATTGGATGGCTTCGGATATGTGATCCCCGCCGATGTTTTCCGCCCCGATCAGATCGGCGATGGTGCGGGCGACTTTGAGGATGCGGTCGTAGGCGCGGGCGCTCAGGTTCAAATCCGCCATGGCGAATTTCAACAGATCCTTCGTTGTTTCGTCCAGGTGGCAATAACCCTTCAGTTCCCGGGGACCCATGCGGGCGTTGCAAGTGATTGCCGGCTTGCGCGCAAACCGCGCCTGCTGCCGCTGCCGCGCCTCCACCACCCGCTTGCGGATGACCGCCGAAGTCTCTCCCGTCTGCTCCGCGCTGATGTCGCGGAATTTCACCTGCGGCACTTCGATGTGCAGGTCTATCCGGTCCAGCAACGGCCCGGAAATGCGCCCCAGGTAATTCGCTATCTCACGGGGCGAGCTGCGCGATTCTCCGGGCATTTTGCCGTCGGGCGTCGGATTCATCGCGGCGACGAGCATGAATTCCGAGGGGAAGGACATCGTCCCCGCCGCGCGCGAAATGGTCACCCGCCCTTCCTCAATGGGCTGGCGCATGGTCTCCAGCACGCCGCGTTTGAACTCCGGCAATTCGTCCAGAAAAAGCACGCCGTGATGAGCCAGCGAAATTTCACCTGGGGTGGGATTGCTGTTGCCCCCCAGCAACCCGGCGTCGCTGGCCGTGTGGTGGGGCGTGCGGAACGGACGCCGCGTGACCAGGGCTTGTCCCGGCTTGAGCAGGCCGACGATGCTGTGAATCTTGGTCGTCTCCAGCGCCTCTTCCAGCGTCAGCGGCGGCAAGATGGTGGTCAGCCGTTTCGCCAACATGGACTTTCCCGTTCCCGGCGGCCCGATTAAGAGGACGTTGTGGCCGCCCGCCGCCGCGATTTCCAGGGCGCGCTTGACGGATTCCTGCCCCTTGACTTCCGCCATGTCTATTTCCTCGTCGCAGGCCTGGTCGAAGATTTTGGTCAGATCAATTTGTGTCGGTGGGATTTTGATTTCGCCTTCGAGGAAGCCGGCGGCTTCGCGCAAATTCTCCACCGGGATGACCTGCAAGCCTTCCACGACAGCCGCTTCCGCCGCGTTTTCCAGCGGGACGATCAAGCCCTTTTTCTTTTCCGCCCGCGCGCGCCACGCGATGGAGAGAACCCCCTTGACCGGACGCACCTGCCCGGTCAACGCCAGTTCGCCGACGATGACGTAGTTGTCCATCTCGCCGGACATGAGTTGGTCATTGGCGGCCAACATGCCGATGGCGATGGGAAGATCGAAACTGGGCCCCTCCTTGCGGACATCGGCGGGGGCGAGGTTGATGGTGGTGCGGCCCATGGGAAACTTGAAGCCGGAATTGGTCAGGGCGGTGGAGACGCGGTCGCGGGATTCCTTCACCGCCGCATCCGGCAGGCCGACGATGACGACAACGGTATCCCCCCAGCCGGAATTGACCTCCACCTCGACGGGGAAGGCTTCGATGCCGTTGACGGCGGCGGATAAAACGCGAGCAAGCATGAGAGAATCTTGGGCGAAGACGGACGCGAGGGCAATGCGGTTTTTGGGCCTCTCGAACGGCTGCATGGACGGCTTTTCGCCGCTATTCTCGATGAGAAATTGCAGACTGCATGTACTGCATTTGCCTGCATGTATTTGCATATTTGGAGTTCTAAAACGGAGATTCCACACGGCAGCCAACGGCATGGCGTATGCCATCTATTATAACGGCGCTAAACGAGCTTCCCTTTTCTCCCGAAATGCCTAAACTCCGCGCCATGACCACGAAAATGCAACGTCCCCTGGCGGGTTTTCTTTTGATGGGTCTTGGCGCGGTTCTCATTCTCGCGGCGGCGATGGCTTATGCCGGCTCCCTCGAAGAGCAGTTCTTGCGTCCGCCCGACGGGGCGCGGCCCTGGGTCTACTGGTTCTGGAACAACGGCAACGTCACCAGCAACGGCATCACCGCCGACCTCGAAGCCATGCGCCGCGTTGGCTTGGGGGGCGCGCTTATCATGGATGTCGTGGAGCGGTTCGCCCCGCCGCGCGGCACGGCGGAGTTCATGAATCCCGAATGGCGGGCGTTGTTTGAGTTCGCCGCGCAGGAAGCGGCGCGGCTTGGCCTGGAAATCAACATGGCCAACGGCCCCGGCTGGTGCGGCAGCAGCGGGCCGTGGATCACGCCGGAGCTTTCCATGCAAAAATTGGTCTGGACCAATTTCATGGTCGCCGGCCCTTCGCATTTTCAAGCCGTCCTGCCAACGCCCGATATTTCCGACAAGGCCCGCCACGCGGAGGATTCGCTGGTGCGATACGCTGATTTTTACAGAGACATCGAGTTGCTGGCGTTTCCCGACATGCCCGCCAACGAGGCTGTCCCCCGCGGCGCGGTCATGGATTTGACCCCGCAACTGAAGGCGGACGGAAAACTGGATTGGCAGGTCCCGCCCGGCAAATGGATTCTCCAGCGGATCGGTTATACGACGACCGGCTCGACCACCCGCCCACCCGTCGCGGGGGGGAACGGGCTGGAATGCGACAAGTTGAGCCGCGAGGCGATGGACGCGCATTTCGCGAACATGATGGGCCGCCTGATCGCCGCCGCCGGGCCGCTCGTGGGCAAATCGCTGGTGGCCACGCACATTGATAGTTGGGAAGTCGGCGCACAGAACTGGACCCCCGCTTTCCGCGCTGAATTCTTGAAACGCCGCGGATACGATCCTCTCCCCTGGCTGCCGTGCGTTACAGACGTCACGCGAATGGCAGTCAACGGCAAGACCAACACGGCGGATGCCGTCAACCTGGACGGTGCGGCGGCGGAGCGGTTCCGGTGGGATTTTCACCAGACCATCGCGGAGTTGCTGGCGGAAAACTATTCCGGCCGCATCGCGGAACTGGCCCATGAACACGGCCTCCGCTACACGCTGGAGGGTTACAACCTCCCCTTCGGCGACGAGTTCACTTACACCGCGCGCGCCGACGAGCCGATGACGGAGTTCTGGACCCAAACGTCCTATGGCTTGAACGAAACTTTTCGCAAGGCGTCGCAAATGGCCTCCGTCGGCCACGTATATGGACGCGCGATTATCGGCGCGGAATCGTTTACCTCCGGCGACAAGGAGATGTGGAAGCTCACCCCCGCCGACATCAAGGCGCTGGGGGATTTTGAATTTTCCCAGGGTGTCAACCGTTTCGTCGTTCACCGTTACGCGCATCAGCCGTATCTCGACCGCGCCCCGGGCGCGACAATGGGGCCGTGGGGCCTTCACTATGAACGCACCCAGACATGGTGGGAGATGTCCGCCCCCTGGCACCAATATCTCGCCCGCTGCCAGTTCCTCCTGCGCCAGGGAAAATTCGTCGCCGACCTCCTCTATCTTCGCCCCGAAACGCCCGACCAGACCTACTTCAATCCCGTCCCGCCGCCGCCCGCCGGTTATCGCTTCGACGAAATCAGCGCGGAGGCGTTGATGCGGCGGGTCTCCGTGAAAAATGGAAAACTTGTCCTGCCCGACGGGATGCATTACCGCCTGCTCGTGCTGCCGGACGCAAAGACGATGACTCCGGCCCTTGCGCGCAAAATTCTCGAACTGGCGCGGGATGGGGCGGCAGTCATGGCGACCGGCCCCCGGCCCGCTGCCTCTCCCAGCCTCCAGGATTTTCCCCGGTGCGACGCGACGATGGCGAAGCTGGGCCGGGAAATCTGGGGCGAATGCGACGGGAAAACCATCACGGAACACGCGCCCGGTTCGGGCCGCGTCTTTTGGGGCGAATCGTTGCCCGAAGTTTTGTCAAAGCTTAATGTCGCCCCCGATTTCAGCGCCGCGATTCCGTTGAACTGGATTCACCGGCGCGATGTGGGAGCGGACATTTATTTTGTTGCCAACCCGGCCGGCAGGGCGGTCGAAGCCCTGTGCGCGTTCAGGGTTGGCGGTCTGCGCCCGGAACTTTGGAACCCGGAGACGGGCGATATTTCCCCGCTGGCATGTTACGTGGAAACCGCCTCCGCTGTTTCCGTGCCGCTGCGATTCGACCCCAGCGGCTCCGTCTTTGTCGTGTTCCGCCAGCCCTCCAAAAACTTTGACCCCGTGGCCGGTTTCCAACGCGACGGGCATCCCGTGCCGTCCGAAAAACCGGCGGTCCTGAAAATTCTGCGGGCTTCTTACGGTGTTCCGGGCGATGCCGATCGCACCCTCGACGCGCGCGCCAAAATCCAGGCGATGGCCGACCGCGGCCAGACGGCCTTTCAAGTCGCCGACATGGCTGAAGATGACGATCCGGCCGAGGGCGTCGTGAAAACCTTGTCTGTGGATTATGACTTTGGCGGGCAGGCGCTCAAAGCCGCCAGCCGGGATCCGGACACCGTCACGCTCGGCCTGCCTGCTCCCGAACGCCCGGCTGAAATGGTTTGCGATCATGCTGGATATTTGACACTGGCGGCCCGCGAACCGGGCCGTTACGAATGGAAAACGGCCGCCGGAAAATCGGGCCTCGTTGAAGTCCCGGCCGTCCCGCCGCCCATCTCAATCAGCGGGCCGTGGCTGCTGGCTTTTCCGCCCAACCGGGGCGCCCCGGCTTCGCTCGCGTTGAGCAACCTGCTCTCATGGAGCGAGTGCGCGGAGGAAGGCGTCCGGCATTTTTCCGGCACGGCGGTTTATTCGGCGGCGTTTGATTTTCCAGACGCCATGCCCGCGAAAAATCATGCCCGCTATTTTCTCAACCTTGGCGAAGTGCGGGTCATGGCAAGGGTGAAAGTGAACGGACGGGATTGCGGCATCGCCTGGAAACCGCCATTCCGGGTGGACGTGACGGATGCCGTGCGCCCCGGGAAAAACGACCTGGAAATCCAGGTCGCCAACCTCTGGCCCAACCGCATGATTGGCGACGCCGCCCTGCCGGAGCAACAGAGGCTGTCATGGAGTTCGTGGGAGCCGTTCAAGAAGGACGCGCCGTTGTTGAAATCGGGTTTGATCGGCCCGGTGGCCGTTGAGACGACCCTCATCTTCCCGGATACTTCATCCGCGCCGAGTAAAGCGACGCGCGGGCCGCGATGAATAGCGTCCTGCGGTCAGCACCGCCAAACGCCAATTGCACGGGCCGTTCAGGAACCTTGATGGTTCCCGCCGGCTTGCCGGTCGTATCATAGATATAAATTTGACCGGCGGCGATGTACACGTTGCCCAGCGAATCCGCCGTGACGCCTTCCCCGCCTTGCTCGGCGAAGAGCCGGAAATGCTTCAGGCTCCCGTCCGCGTCCGCGTCCGCCGACCACGTCCTCAGTTCCGATTCGGAGGTGACGTAAAACGGTTTGCCCGGCGCGGCTTTCTCCAGGCCAAAAGAGCGGATTTGCGGGCTTGACAGGACGCCCCAACTGGTTGCTCCATCCAGAAAATCCCGCCCGACGGGAATCGCCGTTGTCCCGTCAGGCGAAATATATTCCGCCGTTGGATGGGATAGATCGGCGCGGTTCAAGCGCCAGTCGCTGACGGACAGGAACAAATTTTTCCCAGGCAGCCCGGCAACGGCTTCAGGTTTGAGGAGCGTGACCTGCCCGCCGGGACTCAAGGCATAAACCACGCCGCCGTCCACGGATGAAACAACCATCAGATTCCCCGCCTGGTCCGCCGCCAGATTGACGGGTTGCAGCGGATAATCGCTGACGGTCGAGAGTTGGCCCGACTCTGGATTCCAGTCGTAAATCCGTTGCCAATGCGCGTCCACGAAATAGAAATCGCCCCGCGGCCCAACGGCGCCGCCGGAGATGTTGAAAAAACCGCCCGCCAGTTTTTCCACCTTCACGCCGCCGGCGGCGGCGGGTGAAGGCGCGGACGAACGGGGGCGCGGGTTGTCCGATATGTCCAGCCATGCGAATTCATGCTGGCGAATCTCCGCGTCATCGGTCTGGTCGCAAAGGGCGCCATCAAAACTCACCTTGCTGTTGCTGTCGCAGTGCAGATTGCGAAAATGGATGCCGCGCGAGTTGGACACTTTGACAGCGCAGCCAAAAGGCTGGAAGGAACTGATGACGCGGTACGAGTGAAAATTGGCGAAGGTAATGTCGCTCGACCCGGCAATTTCTATCGGCAGCGCGAACCCGCTTTCCCCTCGCTCCTCCTCCGTTTGCAGCGCGTAAAAACGCCAGCCCGACGCGTTCCGGATCTGGATTTCGTGGCGGACATGATGCTCGCTGGAAATCTGGTAGGCGCGCCCTTCCGTCCGGGTATCCGACACAACCATCCCGGCCTGTGCGAAGGTCGAGGGTGTCCATATATCCAGGAACGTCCCGCCTCCCCCATCGGCCACCCACAAACTGGGATATTGGCTGTCCCACGAACGATGGGGATCAGGATCCGCCGTGTGATGATTGTTGTAGGGGTTTTCGCGGCCCCCGCCCGGCAGCGGCGTCCCGTGCCCTCCCAGAAACCGCACGTCGTTCATCATCGAACCCGTCCCCGCCTTCCAGAGCGCCCCGACCGCGCGCCGGTTGTCCCCGCTGGTATAAAGCCCGATGCCCATGACGATGTTGCTGCCGCCTTTCGGCGCTTCCAGCAACGCTTTGGGGCTGCCGATGCCTTGATAAGCGGGCGCGCCGTCCGGCAGTATGATCTGCGTCGCGCCCGGATGCAGCCCGATAAGCGCGGTGTCGAGCCGCAACTCCAACGTGTCATGCACGACGTAAAAACCCGATGGCAGATAAATGGCGCGGTGGGCCGCCACCATTTTCCGCAAGGCTTCCGTATCGTCGGTTTGGCCGTCGCCTTTGGCCCCCAAATCACGCGCATTTACCCAGGTCTCGCAAGGCGGGAGGGGAGCCAGGTCGGAGTCGGCTGCGGGGGGCATCGCGGCTCGCGGCGCGGCGTCGAACCGGGTTTGGATTTTTGGTTCGGCTCCCATGCCGGCGAAATGGAGTCCGTGCGAAAATTGCGTCACCTCATAAATTTCCGCCGGGGCCTCGAAACGCCGTCGGCTTTCGCTTAACGCGGCGAAGACCGGGGCGTTGCGGCAGACTGCGCCCTCCATGTTAATTTCGTTGCGCGGGCTTTTCTCCATTCCAAAAACGAACGCCGGGCCGGAAATGTCTTCAAGCCGCGCGTCTTTCACCCACAGTTCGTCCACCCATCCAGGTTCAATTTCAACAGCCGTGGGAACATGGCTGAAGCGGGGGCGAATGAGCGTCAGTCCGGCTTCGTGTTCCAGAATCGCCGCCTGGCGTTGCCCTTCAAACGAACAATCCACAAACGTGAACTGCCAGCCGGGGGAAGGTTTGGACGTCCATACCGCATGTTCGCCGCCGAAGAAATGAACGTCCTCCACCACGTTGCCGCCCTCGTGTATGCCTGCCAGCGCGGGACCGAGACGCATCTCGCAATGAGCCAGAAAACAGTGCTGGGCATACCGCCCCCGCACGACGACCGCGCCCGGATTTCCCTTCTCAACCTGCACATCCACGTTCGCCAGCGCCGAATAAAAAGTGCCGGGATTGGCGTCGGGCGCGGAACGGTTGCAGTCCTGCCCGTGGCGCGGACGCGAGCCGGCGAAAAAAATCATGACCTTCTCATGCGAGGCATCCCCAAATCCCGGCGCGTTGGCGGACAGCGCCAAAACCGGACGCTCGGCGCCGTAACCGATCAACCGGATGCCGGGCCAGATATAAAGAGTGTCGCCAATCCGATACCGCCCCGGCGCCAGCAGAACGATTCCCTGGCCGCCAGCCTCCTGAACTTGGTCCGTCGCTTTCTGCAACGCTGCGGTGTCGTCGCCGCCCGAAGGGGCGACGCAAACCGCCTTGGGGTCTTCCAGCCGCTGCGTGTAAAACGATGCCGCCCAGACCGGCGCCGACAGGGCAAAGGAGAGCGAAACCCCAATGAGCAGCCCCGTTCTCCTTGAGAATGCCTTCACGGTTTCGGTTCCGACTTGCTGGACCGGCAGGCGATGATCACGATGCATGCCAGAACAAACAACAAGACCAATATTCCGCCGGCAAACCCATGCCAGCGGATGCCAAAGATGTGTGCCAATATCATAAATTTCCTTTCAACCCCAATACGGCGCGTTCCGCCTCATATTGCGCGCCGTGTTTCAGCCATTAGCCTTCACCCTTATCAGCCCGTCCAGATGTTCCAGACAAAGTTGGGACCAGGTTTCATAACCGGACGGGTCTTTCACGGCGTCAGCCATCGGAATGAATTCAGGACCCGCGATCCCGCTCCGCCGCCCCGCGACGCTTTCATCCGGCACTCGCAGAACGTGGACGACTCCAAAATGCACCTGACCGACCTCCGTGCTGTCATCGTTGATCACAGCCACCGCCGGCTCGTTTCCCGCCTTCAATCCGACTTCCTCCATCATCTCCCGCTTCATGCCATCCCGATAGAGGTCCTTGGAGAATAGGCCGTGATCCTCCTCCGAGATATGCCCGCCGATGCCGACGGAAAACAATCCATGCAAACGCGCTTCCCCGCCGCCCTTGCCCCGCCGGTAACGCAATATCTTGTCGCCGCAAATCAGGAGGGCGTAACAGATAAGCTGTTTGTAACGTTTGTCCTGTTCGGCAGCGCTTCGGTTCAGGTACGCCACGTTGGATGAAGAGGAAAGCACGGGCAGATATTTCTCCGCTTCCAGGCTGATTCCCTGAAACACCCCCAGTTTTTCAAGCAGTTTCCGTTCAAAACAAAGCACTCTTTCTTCGGTTGCCATGGGTCTATGTATGCCTCTCTCCCTTGCGGTGTTCAACACTGATTTCCACCAGACGCCTTTGCAAGCAATGCGCATTGCCTCGCATTCGCCCTTTCTGGATTGCAATTTTCACCGCTTGCGCCAAAGAATTCCCCAGTTGAAACTTGAATTTTAAATTTCTGAATTTGTTTGCGCTTTTAGCACTGCCATGACTTCCGCCAAAAAAAACCCTTCCGTCAGTTACACTTTCGTCATGCGGCTGACTTATCCCAACCGCATCGGCATGTTTGCCAGGCTCGTCCAAATCATCGGACGCCAGGGCGGGGACCTCGGCGCGGTGGACATCGTGAACCCCGACGCCAAACGCATGACGCGGGATATTACCGTGCGGGCGCGCGACCATGAGCACATTGAAGCCATTGTCAAAGCCATCCACAAACTCAAGGAGGTCACCGTCGCCAACGTTTCGGACAGGGTTTTTCTTCTGCATCTGGGCGGAAAGATTTCGATTCAGAACAAAGTGGCGTTGACGACGCGGGCCGCGCTTTCGATGGCTTACACGCCCGGCGTGGCGCGGGTTTGTTCCGCCATCGCTGAACAGCGCGACAAAGCATGGCAATTGACGATTAAAGGCAATTCCGTTGCCGTGGTCAGCGACGGCTCCGCAGTCTTGGGTTTGGGCAACATCGGCCCGGAAGCCGCGATGCCGGTCATGGAGGGCAAAGCCATGTTGTTCAAGGAATTCGCAGGCATTGACGCCTACCCGATCTGCCTGCGCACACAGGACACTGACGAAATCATTCATGCCGCGGCCAATCTCTCGACGGGGTTTGGAGGCATCAACTTGGAAGACATCTCCGCGCCGCGCTGTTTTGAAATTGAGCGGCGGTTGCAGGAACAGTTGGACATTCCTGTTTTTCACGACGACCAGCACGGCACGGCAGTCGTGGTGCTGGCGGCGCTGTTGAACGCCTCCCGATTGGCGGGCCGCCAACTGGCCGCCATGCGCATCGTGATTCTCGGAGCGGGCGCGGCTGGAACAGCCATTGCCGGCATGTTGGGGCACGCCGGGGTTAAAGACATCGTCGTCTGTGACCGGAAGGGAATTCTCAACAGCCGCGCGCGTCCCGATTTGAACGAAGCCAAGACCCAACTTGCGGCGGTCACCAATCCTCGCGGCTTGAGCGGTGGTTTGGAGGACGCCTTGCGCAAAGCGCATGTTGTGATCGGCGTCTCCGGCCCGGGACTTATCAAGGCGAAGGCATTGCGGCTCATGGCCGCCAAGCCCATTGTTTTCGCGCTGGCCAATCCCACTCCGGAAATCATGCCAGAGGAAGCCGCCGCCAAAGCGTGGATTGTGGCGACAGGCCGGAGTGATTATCCCAACCAGATCAATAACGTCCTGGCGTTTCCGGGAATTTTCCGGGGCGCGTTGAACGTCCGCGCCCGCCGCATCAACGAAGCGATGAAGCTGGCCGCCGCGCGCGCCATCGCCGGTTGTATCGCGCTCCGGGAATTAAGCCCTGAATATATCGTGCCGAGCGTCTTCAATCGGGCGGTGGCCCAAGGTGTCGCCGCCGCCGTTACCCAAGCCGCGATCAAAACCGGCATGGCCCGAAAGGGGAGTCCAGACCGTTGAGTCTTCTTCACAAGGGCCCGAACGGGGCTTGACAAAACGGGCTGGGAATGTCAGGAATTACACTACAATTATGCAAGGGTTTTGCTGTTTGTTTAATCTGGAAGCCGAATCCGGCGCGGGTGGCTGCCTTTCCCTCGCATTTTCTTCCGTTGTGTGCCAACATATCCACACGTTGTTCGCGAGCATATTTTCATCATGAACAAAACCATGCCGCCGAATTCACGGCCATCCACGCTTTCGCCGCTGCTTAAAATCATGCGCGAAGGAGCGATCCCCGCTCTCCGACTGCTCACGCGTCCATGCACGCTGGTTCAGTTCCCTCGTTTGTTCAGGGAGGGGCTGGCTCCTGTTGAGCGCATGTTTATTCAAGCTCACAATAACCGCGAAATTGGCCGCCTCGTCCGCCAGGGAGCGCCCGTGACTTTTGTTTGTTCCTTTGCCCGCTCCGGCAACACCTGGATGTGTTACCTCCTTTCCGATGTCCTGTTGCAAAATCAGGGCATAGAGACCACCACGGAGTTGCCGATAGATCCCAACAAGATCATCACCCATTACTATCAGGAATTCATCGTGCGCAGGAACACCTTTGTCAAAACCCCGGGCAACATGATCAAAACGCACGATTTGATCCCCAAATTGCAGGAGAAAATCGGCGGCGATCCCGGAGTGCGCCGATGCAAATACCTCTATCTCTTCCGATCCCCGGAAGAATCCCTTGTTTCCATGTTTCATCTTTATCAGCGGGAAATTTACCTCCACAGCAAATCAGGCTCCGACATTGATCTCTTTTGCCTGGAATTCATCCCCGGCTGGCTGGAACACGCGACCAGTTACCTGGACGCGCTGGACCAGGGCGTGGATGTCCACCTGGTCTCCTACCATCAACTTCTCCGCCAGGCGGACTTTATTCTGAGCGACACTTTGCGCTGGCTGGGCATTCCGCACAACGAGGCGTCAGTGGCCCGCGCCAACTCGAACATGCGCTTCGAAAACCTCAAGAATATGGAGGCCAAAACGCTGGGGGACAGAATTCCATTTTTCCGGCGTGGATGCGATGGTGCCAGCGGCCTGGAATTGAAGCCCGAAACCCTTTCCAAAATTCGCGATGCCACCCGGCATGTGTTCGCCCGAGCCAACGACAGACTCGCCGCCCAATCCTCGCGCGCCCAAGCTGGCCGGATCATGCCACCCGATCCGGCGGAGGCCGGCGCCAGCAATAATGGGCAGGCCAAAGTCATCGTGGCTTCCAGCGGTTCCTAGATGGGCGTCCGTTTTTTATGCGCCCTGCTTTAACGACTCCACAGTCCGCCAAACAATCCTCCCATTGGCGGATCTTCCTGGCTTTGCTCGGCGGGGCATTGCTGATTTTGTTCATCAATAGTCTTTCCCCGCACCAACTTCTTTTTGCCAATGACGCCCCGTTCGGCTTTATGAAGGCCGAATGCAATCGCCTGCCCGGACGCTTCGCCGGGACCTGGCGGGACCTTTGCTGGCTTGGCGGGGAAGCCCCGGCCGCCTCTCCGAACATCACGATGTTGCTCGCCACCTTGCTGTCTCCGGCGGCCTATTTGAAATTTTACGCCCCTTTCACGCTTCTGTTCCTGGGGTTTTCCGCCTGGCTTTTCTTTCGACAGTTGCGGTTCAACCCCATGGTCTGTGTGCTGGGCGGCGTCGCCGCGGGGTTGAATGGCCACTTTTTCTCCATCGCCTGCTGGGGTCTGGGCCAGTGGAATATTGCCGCCGGGTGCTTTTTCCTGGCCTTGGCCGCATTTTCCGCAAAGTCCATTCCGAAAGTCTGGGAGCGGGCCGTCCTGGCCGGCCTGGCCGTCGGCATGGGCGTGATGGAAGGTTTCGATGTTGGAGCGATCCTGAGTGTCTATCTGGGCATCTTCATCGTCTTCCGATGCCTTAATGACGAGGCTCCGTTCAGCCGCAGGGTGGCCAACGTTGTCATGGCCGAAACATGGGTCGTGATCTTCGCCGCGATCATCGCCGCCCACACCATGTTGACGCTGGTTGAAACCCAGGTCGAAGGCGTTGCCGCCATGGGCCAGGACGTCCAAACCAAGCAAACCCGCTGGAATGCCGCCACGCAGTGGAGCCTGCCCAAAATGGAAACCCTCCAGGTTCT
>Ga0316226_1001412_pt1 | contig 26125 bp, 15 predicted proteins | sample TBH18017metaG_FD_206009 | JGI IMG/M metagenome (GOLD analysis project Ga0316226, IMG submission 206009) | Freshwater microbial communities from Trout Bog Lake, Wisconsin, USA - TBH18017 | ecosystem: Environmental > Aquatic > Freshwater > Lake > Hypolimnion/Profundal zone | place: USA: Wisconsin...
GACCCAGGCGCGCCCGGCCATGGAAGCTGCCGGGATCGATGTGTTTGCCACGGCCAGCCGTGCTGGCGTTCCGCTGCGCACGCTTGCCACGCGGTTGGAACATGTGAAGTATTTCGGTTTGTTGTTATTGGATTAACTAATTTTGCCGCAAAGGAACGCAAAGAACACAAAGAAAATGCTCGGTTTCGATCACCTTTGTGTTCTTGGCGATCTTTTGCGGCAAAATAGCAGTTTGGTATTGGATCCTTGCGCATGCGAGTATTGTTCATCCAGACGCCCTCGGTGGAGGGTTTATCTGCCGAACGGGTTTACCCGATCGGCATGGTACTGCTGGCCGGGCGGCTCCAGCAGGCGGGGCATGATGTGCGGCTTGTGGATATGAACATGGAGCCCGACCCCTATGGCGCAGTGAAGATCGCGCTGCTGGAGTTTGCGCCGGAGGTTGTCGGACTATCTTTGCGCAACATCGATCCCCTGGCCAATCGCACCGCCTCGCTTGTGCCGCCTTTTCTGGTCACTGCCAAACTGGTGGCGGCGCTGCAGCCCAAGGCCTGGCTGCTCGCAGGAGGCACGGGGTTTTCGCTGTTTCCCGAGCGCCTGATGCGCGAGGCGCCGGAAATTCATTTCGGCATGGTTGGCGAGGGCGAGACGGTTCTGCCGCAACTTCTGGCCGCATTGCCGCATCCGCCCGCGCTACCGGGATTGTGTCGACGTGTCGGCGAGCGCATTCAGTGCGAACCACCTGCCGGCACAGTCTCGATGCACGCTTACGAACCGCCCCGACGTGAGATCCTTGACCCCGCCAGCTATGCCAGGATCAACAGTTATGTGCCGGCGATTGGGATCGAAGCCAAACGTGGCTGCCTCTATCGCTGCGCCTATTGCGTTTATCCGCAACTGCAAGGATGCCAGGTTCGTTGCCGGCCACCTGTGGCGGTGGTGGACGAAATTGAACAGCTCCAGGACACGTACGGCGTCGATCGGATCCATTTCACAGATTCCGTGGTAAATGCGCCCGCAGCGCAACTGGAAGCGATCTGCCGGGAGCTGATCCGGCGGAACCTGCGCGTGCGCTGGTCCGGATTCTTCCGAGAGGACGCATTCACTGCGGCCGCTGCGTCTCTGTATGAAGAAGCTGGATGCGAATGCTTCTCCTTCTCGCCGGATGGGTTGTATCAGGAGGCGCTGGACCTGCTCGACAAGCAGCTCACGGAAGAAAAGATCCTGCAGGCTGCAACGGCCGCAGCCGCGACCAATGTCATCAGCGTCTATCATTTCATGGTCAATCTTCCGGGCGAAACCGCAGCCACGGTCGAACGCAGTCAGCGTTTTCTGGAGCGCATCTATGCTTTGCACGAATCCAGGCGCAATCTGGGCACCATCGTCCTGAACAATGTTCGCATCCTGCCGAACACGCCCATGGAAGCGCTGGCCCGCAAGGCGGGCATCATCACGCCTGAAACGGATCTGCTCTATCCGACCTACTGCAATCCGAAGCCTTTCGAAACGCTTCGTTATCGGCTGGAAACCCTGCACCTCCGTCATAATGTCTTCCAATGGCAGGGAGTGAACTGACCCATGCGAATCCTCCTGCTGGAACATCCACGAAGCGTAAATCCGGAGCGGTGCAATGACATTGCCAACACGCCGCTCTCCTCCTGCCTGATCAGCGGATATGTGGCGGGCATGCTGCAAGCGCGCGGCCACGAGGTGGAGATCATCGAAGGCTATCTGGATCGTCTTTCCTATGACGACATTGCCGCGCGACTCGCATCCTGGAAGCCGCAACTCCTCGGCGTGCACCTGGTTTATCACTGGCAGCAGGATCTGGCGCTGTTCGAGTTTCTGGCGCAACTCAAGGCCCGGTATCCCAATCTGCCTCAGGTTGCCTATGGTTTTTTTGCCACGATTGCCGCGCCCCAACTGCTGCAGCAATGCACGGCGCTGGATGCGATCATCCGTGGCGAGGCAGAGCTTCCATTTAGCAGAATCGCGGAAAAAGGACTGACGGCGCTGCCCGGCGTACTCATGCGCGATGGTTCCGGTGGCATTTGCGAATCGCCGCCGGAAGCAATCGAAGATCTGGACGCGATGCCGTTTCCGGTCCGCACGCCGGCGCTGGCGCGCATCCACGAAGTGAACATCCTCGGGAGCCGTGGCTGCTACGGGCGCTGCACATTCTGTTATGTGAATTCGTATTATGGACAGGGGCGGCCGTGGCGCGGCCGGTCACCTGCGAACATCGTGGCCGAAATCTCGGCCATCAGGAACACGCAGCGCGGTCGTGATTTTTATTTTACGGATCCCAACTTTTTCGGGCCCGGCGCGCGCGGCCAGGAGCGGGCGCTTAAAATCGCGGCGCTTCTCAAGCCGCTGCGGATTCATTTCGGCATTGAAGGGCGGGTCAACGATATTCACGATGCGACGATTGCCGCGCTTGCCGCTGCTGGCCTCCGGCACATTCTGATCGGACTCGAGAGCGGCAGCGATGCGGCATTGAAGCGCATGAACAAGCTGACGACCGTGGCGCAGAACGAGCGCGCCCTTGCCATTTTGCGACGGCACGGCATTGAACCCAACATCGGCTTCATCATGTTCGAACCGGATTCCACGCTGGCGGATCTCCGCATCAACTTCGAATTCCTCAAGCGCAACAAGCTGCTCACCAATTTGCCGATTACCGTCAACGTGCTTTACCACCATCAGATCGTGCTGGCTGGAACGCAAGCCTATCGGGATCTTGTCGCCGCAGGGCGGCTCGAGATTCAGGAATCCGGCTACGAAGGGCAGGCCCGATTGCTGTGCCCCGAAGTCGCCCGACTCGCCGACAGCATGCGACAAATCACCAACAGCATCTTCCAGCGCCTGGACGGCATCTGGAGCGGCCGGACACCGCCACCGCCGGACATGGCCGCACGCTCTGCCGCTGTAAACGAGAAGCTGGTGGAATGTTTTGAAACCATCTTGCATGCTTTGGAAGCGGAAGAGGCGCTGGATTTTGCGCATGAAATACAGCAGTTGGATGTAACCGTGCGCAACTATTTTCATGAAACCAAAGGTAGGGCGCGGCCGCCGGACGCGCCGCCTAGCAATGGCAAGCTCGATTGCCGTTGCGCTACAGGATTGCGGCGGGTCCGACGGACCAGCCCTACCCAATAAACCCATGCAAAACTTCCTCAAAGCTCTGAGCCTCTTGACCCGCCTGCCTGTTCGTGTGACCTGGGACGAAACCACGCCGCCGGGTCGCATGATGGCCTGGTATCCGGTCGTTGGTCTCGTGCTGGGCCTGTTGCTGGCGTTGCTTGCAGCGGCGATCAATTATGGTTCGCAGGTGATCATTGCTCCGTTTCTGGGTCCGGCGCTGGTGCTGGCCGTATGGGCCGGACTGACTGGAGCGCTGCATCTGGATGGCTGGGCTGATTTTTGTGACGCCATGTTTGTTCATGCCTCGCCCGAGAAACGCCTGCAGATCATGGATGATCCGCGTCTTGGCAGTTTTGGCGCCACAGGTTTGGCGGTGTTGCTGTTGGTGAAACTGGCTGCGCTACAGGGGGTTTTACGGATGCTGACGTTGCGTCCGATTTTGATTCCGTTGTTGATCGTTGCACCCGTTCTGGCGCGGACGGCAATCGTCTGGGTTTCCTGGTCGTTTCCATTGGCCAAATCCGATGGCATGGCCGCGCATTTCAAAAAAGGGCTGACGCGGCGTGATCTGTTCGCGGCGCTGGCCACGGCGTTGGTTGTGTCTGTTTGCTGCGGTTGGCGTGGTGCGGTGTGCATCATCGTGGCGGCTTTCACCGCTTGTTTGATTGGACGCGTGGCGGTACGCAAGATCGGCGGGATCACTGGAGATGTACTCGGCGCCACTGTGGAAGTTGTCGAGACTATGGTGCTCGTGGCCTGCTGTTTTACGCTTTAACCGTTTCCAGTGCTTGTGCAAATCTTCGCACCACCTGCGGGCGAGAGGCCCAGTGCAGGTGTACGTAACTTGCCAGCACGGATCCACGTTGAAAGCCTTCGCGTGTCAATGCTGCGGCTCGATGATGCTGTACGGCGTATGCCATGGGCCAGTCCGGCCGGTCTTCCAATTCGGAATACCGGAACTCGTGTCCACGTAGTTGTCCGCCTCGTTTTCCCACAAGTGAATCGCGTGTCAACGTTACGGCGGCATATCCCAATTTTTGTAGTCGCTCACGCATTCTGACCCAACAGGGCAACACGCCCGCCATTCGGTGCGGGCGTCCGTCGCGCGTTCGGATGCCGCGTGATAAGTACATCAGGCCACCGCATTCCGCGTATACCAACCCGTCGCCGGCGGCGAAGCGGCGGATGGATTTTAGTAGTTCGGTATTTGCGGCCAGTGTGGCCGCGTGTTCCTCTGGATAGCCGCCGCCAAAATACAACCCGCATATATTTGGTGGCAGGGAACAGTCGCGCAGCGGCGAAAAACGGACCCATTGTCCACCGGCGTGTTCGATGGCTTCCAGATTGTCGGGGTAATAAAAATGAAAGGCCTCGTCATAAGCCAGGCCGATCCGGAAACGGGGTTCGGTTGGTTTGCTGGTCCGGACCTTGATGTTCAACGCTGGCGCGCGACGAGCTGCACGCAATATCGCGTTCCAGTCCAGTGCCGGAGCCAGCGCATCCGCCAGTTGATCCACCTGCTGTTGTTTCGTCCGGTCCGCGGCAATTAACCCCAGATGCCGGCTTTGAAGTTCAGGCAAGGATCCAGCCGCAATCGCGCCGAGCATGGGTGGCAGCGATGCCGCGCGCAAGGCATTGGCCAAGCCGTGCGCGTGTTCTTCGGAACCGCAACGATTGGCAATTACACCCGCCACGCGTACTTTCGGGTGAAACTTGGTAAATCCCTGCACCATGGCTGCCACGCTGCCAGCCAGGCCATAGGAGTCCACCAGTAACGCGATCGGTGCTTGCAGCCAGTCGGCAATTTCCGCCGTGCTGCCGGCCAGAGAATCGGGAGATGCGCCGTCAAATAATCCCATCATGCCTTCGATAACCGCCACATCTGCGTCCTGGGCTGCGCGTGCAAATAACGTTTGGACATATGGCCGACCCATCATCCAGCCATCCAGGTTGTAGCACGTACGTCCCGAGGCTAGCGTCAGGTAAGTCGGATCCAGATAATCCGGCCCGACCTTGAATGTTTGCACGCGCAGTCCGCGGCGCCGCAGCAAGGTCGTGAGGCCGAGCGCCACGGAGGTTTTGCCGACGCCGCTCTGTGTGCCGGCAATGACGATGCGGGGAATGATTTTGTTCAAAATTCCACTCCTTCCTGAGCCTTGAACTTGCGTGCAAGCGCGTGCTTTACGCACCGCATTTCAGTCACCGTATCCGCGTTTTCGATCAATAGCGGTGAGGCGTCACGGCCGGTCAATACCAGCGTAGCCGTTCGTGATGGCAAGCGAATCAACTCTAATACTGCTTCTTCGGCTAGCAAACGCGCCGCAAGTGCGCCGCAGATTTCGTCGAGCACGATCAGATCCCAGTTGCTTGAGGTCAGGGCCTGTTTTGAAAATAAGAGCGCGTTCGCCGCGGCATCGACGTGTTCTTGGAATGCGGCACTTTGCTCTGGCGGCACAAATCCGCGTCCCATTTGTACAATTTCCACGCCCGGCAATTGACGCAACGCAGCCAGTTCGCCGGTGCTGGCATCCGCCTTCAGAAATTGGACTACCAGTACGCGCTGGCCGTGTCCCACGGCGCGCAAGACCATGCCCAATGCCGCCGTGGTCTTGCCTTTGCCGTGCCCGGTAAAAATCAACGTTCTTCGTTTCATCGCAAGTTCCGGTTTTGGAGTCTGATTCGCTACATTGGTCACGAACACAGAAAGCGGAGCCACAGAAAACGGAGCCACAGAAAACGGAGCCCAAGCAGCGATGTCCCTGCGCAACTGGTCTACCCCGTCCAGTACGCGCAGTTCAAAACACAGAATAGTATCTAATGCGAATGCATCGTACACCTGATCGCTTGGTACTGCACGCAGAGATTGTTAACACTTGAGCGAAAATACAACGTGGCGGCTGTGGTGTTAATTATCCGTATATGGGCAAAGCATGATGTCCGGATAAATGAAAAGAAAAAGGGGTGAATTGGAGCAGACAATCCCCAATTCACCCCCGGCGTGTGTAACAGGAAAATGTTCGGCCTTAGAAGCGATACGTGGCAGTGATTTTCCACGTGCGGCCGGCGGCGGGATAATAGACATCAAAAGGACCGAATGGAGGCCCACCCCAATCATAGCCGGAATTTGCATAGATCTTGTCGAAGACATTATCCACGCCGATCAACAATTCGAACCCGTCCAGATCATGCGGGCGGTAGCGTAGGCCAAGGTCCAGTGTGGCATACGTTGGGAGGCGTGGGCTTTCGTGAATGTAATCATCGCCCAGATATTGGGCGCTGACGCCATGCGCGGTTACCAGTGCCGCCAGATCGCATGGCAATTCCAGTTCGCCATGCGCGGTCAACACATTTGCCGGTACCAGCGGGAGTTCTTTGTCCTTGTTGTCACCGGCTGTGAAAAAGGCATCAACGTAGTTATAGGAAAGTGAGACAAGGCCGACATCGTGGCGTTGCCAAGTCAGCGTGGCATCTGCGCCGTACCGGCGGGTCTGGTCCAGATTGCTGTTGTAGCCACGCGAACTGCCCGGCAATGAGAACCAGGCAATTTCGTCCTTCATGTCCAGGCGATAGGCAGACAGATCCGCCGACCATTCCTTATCGATTGTAAACGTGGCGCCCACTTCCAATTGCTCACCGATTTCCGGCTTGAGATTGGTGTTCATGAGCGTTCCGTTTGTCGGCGCAAAGGATGGATTAAGTGTGGCCATTTCATCCACAAATGGATCGCGGAACAATGTGGACGCGCGAGCGTAAAGTTTGACGTTGTCCGTTGGGTGATAGAGCAGCGCGGCGTCGAGCGCAGATTCGCGATCGATTTTGGATGAACTCGAGGCGGCTCCCGTGCCAATGTTGGTGATCACATCAGACGCGTAACGGCACAGGTCGCCACGTGCGCCCAGCGACATTGAAACCTGCTGGCTCAGCCAGAACTCGTCCTGTGCGTAGATGCCGGCGCGGGCGCGGTCAAGCGAGCCGCCATCCTGCGGAACCGTGCGGGCGGGATCGGTATAATCCTGCTTGCTGTACTTCTCCAATCCCAAATCGACGCCGACAAGTAGGTTGTTGCGGTGGCCGGCCCAATCCGAATCGTCGATATATCGTGGCGAGAAGGCGTAACTGTCGAGTAATGAATCGCTGAATGACGGAACAAAATAACTGTAAAAGTCGCTGATAATCTCACGGTGGGAGGCGGAGAGGTTCGCTTCGATGCGACTGTCGGCATCGATCTGGCCTTTACCGACAAGGTTGCCGCCAAAAGTCTTGGTTGTCGCATTGTCGAGGGGCATATCGGTCTGACGCGGGTCTTGGCGCATTTCAGCCAGTGTTAAATAGCCCGGCATTCCGTAAGAATTATAAGTATAGAAAGAGGAAAGGTCTGTTGCAAAACCTTCGTTCCAGTCGTGCGAGAGTGTGACGCGTGCATCGGTATTGTCGTATTGACTGTTATCGCGCCAGCCGTCACTCGTGCGCCAATCGAGATCAGCGATATAGCGCGTGTCGCCAACCGACCCGCTGTGGCCAATGTGGCCTGCATAGGTGTTGTCTGAGCCGACGGTTGCGCTGATGGTGGTGGAGGGTTGATCCGAAGGTTGATGGGTGATGATATTGATGACGCCGGCTACGGCATAGTCACCGTACAAGGCCGTTTGTCCGCCGTGCAGCACTTCGATGCGTTCAACCGAATCAACTGGGATGCGCAACCAGTCGAGGTTTGCCATATCGGAAGTGTTCAGGCGCTGGCCATCCACCAGCACAAGCACGCGTCCCGAAGAGTTCTGGCCAAACCCGCGCATGGAAACTTCGGCCTGGCCTGGGTTGTCGGAATTGCGACGAAAATAGACGCCGCCCAGTGTTTCCAAGGCGGAAACTACGTCCTTTGCGCCGGAATCGTGAAGGTTCTGCTCAGTAATGACGGTCACGTTCGCCGGCATTTCCTCGGCTGTGCGATTGGCGCGGCTGGCGGTGACAACGATGGGGGCGTTGGTGGTGACCGGGGCGGAAACTGCGGTCTGGGCGCTGATTGTGGCAATCAGGGCAAAGCTCAACTGCATGATGGTACGACGAGAGACGTGCATCCGTGTTCGCTGCCTTCTTCCCTCTTGCGGGGAAATAGAAAACGCGCCGGCGTTTTCCTTTGTTCAGGATCGCCTGGCGCGTCTAAAGTCCCCGGAAAGGGGCGAACGGAAACAGCAAAACCGGAAACTGCCGGAATCGCTGGTGCCGCTCCTTTGTCGCGAAGGAGATCCACCTCTGCTGAACCGGCACGTCTTCTGGCTCACGGCTTCCAACCTCCGCCCGGCCTTCTCCTCCGCAAGTGGCGGGGAATGGCTTTTCCAAGGGGCGTTGTAGCCGTTTACAGCGGCGCGACCGCGTCCGATTTGCACGGACTTCCGTTTGCCGGTTCACACCTGTCAACGCGCGCACCATAGAACTTCGGCAGTGGGGATGTCAATGCCGCTCTTTTTTCCAATAGTGGCTCTTGCATAACCTCTGGATTGAAAAACAGGTGTTGGGGCGCTGGAGGGCGGCGCGCCGTCGCCGCCGTTCTATTGAAGGGGTTTTGCAAGCGCTTCAATATTCAGAATTCCGACTCTGGCGGAGATCATGCTACACTGCGCACATGTCGAAGGTTCTGGAACAAGTGGATGGTCCGGCGGCGGTCCGGGCATTAACGGTTTGCGAACTGGACCAATTGGCGCAGGAACTGCGGGAAAAAATCATTGCGACAGTCAGCCGCAATGGCGGGCATCTGGCGGCCAACCTTGGCGCCGTGGAACTGACCGTGGCATTGCTGCGCATGTTCGATCCTTCCGCGGACAAGATCATCTGGGATGTGGGGCATCAGACGTATGCCTGGAAACTGCTGACCGGCCGCCGCGAACAATTCGACAGCCTGCGCAAGCCGGGCGGCATCTCGGGTTTTCCGCGGCGCGACGAAAGCGCGTTTGACGTCTATGGCGGCGGGCATGCCGGCACGGCGCTGTCGGCCGCGTTGGGCATGGCGGTGGCGCGCGACCGTCGCGGCAGTTCCGAGTTCGTGGTGGCGGTGATCGGCGACGCCGCCATGGGGAATGGCATTTCGCTGGAGGCGCTGAACAACATCGAGGGCACCACCAAACGCCTGATCATTGTGCTGAACGACAACGAGATGTCCATTTCGGGCAATGTCGGATCGCTCTCGCGGCACCTGGGTGAACTGCTGACCAACCCCAAGTACAACCGCTGGAAGGGCGCCGCCGAGCGGATCGCGCAGCGGATGCGGATGTCGCCTTTCCGCGGGATTTATCATCGCACGGAAAAGGCGGTCAAGAGTCTGTTTTTGCAGAACGCCCTGTTCGAGGAGTTCGGCGTCCGTTACACCGGACCGATTGACGGCCATAACCATCGGATGATCGCCGACGCGCTGGAAATCGCCAAACGCTATGACCGGCCGATTCTGTTGCATGTGGCCACACAGAAGGGGCGCGGCTACAAGGCGGCCGAGGAATCGCCGGAGCGCTGGCATGGCGTGGGGCGTTTCGATGTGGCCAAGGCTGAACTCGTCGAGCCCGCACCCGGCTATTCGCAGGTTTTTGGCGAATGCCTGACGCGTCTGGCGGCGCGCGATTCGCAACTGGTCGCCATTACCGCGGCAATGTGTTCGGGCACTGGACTGGACCCCTTTGCGGCGCGATATCCGACGCGTTTTTTCGATGTGGGCATCTGCGAGGAACATGCGGTGGTGTTTGCCGCCGGCATGGCGGCGGAGGGGCTGCGGCCGGTGGTGGCGGTCTATTCCAGCTTTATCCAGCGCGCCGTGGATTGCGTGTTGCACGATGTCTGCCTGCAGAAGCTGCCGGTGACGTTCTGCCTGGACCGCGCCGGCGTGGTGGGCGCGGATGGTCCCACGCACCACGGCATCTTCGATATTCCGATGCTGCGCTGCCTGCCGGAACTGGTGCTCATGCAGCCCAAGGATGAAGCCGAACTGACGCGCATGCTGATGACTGCCATGCGGCACAATGGGCCGGTGGCGATCCGCTACCCGCGCGATCCGGGTCCGGGCGTGGCCGTGTCTGAGGAGCCGCAGCCGCTGGAAATTGGACAAGCGGAGATTGTGGAAGCAGCCGGTATGGACGATTCAGCCCTCGACCCGGAAGTAGCGCGGGCTCGCCCCGATCCCAGCGCAGTCTGGTTCTGGGCGCTCGGCGATATGCTTCCCCTGGCACGCGCCACTGCCGCTAAAATCCGCGCCGCTGGCATAGCCGCCGGCGTAGTCAATGCGCGATTCATCAAGCCGCTGGATACGCGACTGCTGGCCGAGCAGGCAAGCCCGCAAACGCTTTTTGTGACGCTCGAAAATGGCGCACTGGCCGGCGGCTTCGGTTCCGCCGTGCAGGAAGCGTTGACGGAAAACAGACGCGCCAACCCCGTACTGCGTTTCGGCTGGCCCGACGAAGTCATCGGACAGGGCACCACCGCCAGCCTCATGGCCGCGCATGGCCTGACGCCGGAAGCAGTGGCGGCGAAGGTCCTGGAACGATCTGCGCGTGAAGCGCGGTGAGCGATTGGCGCGGCGGCATGTGCCCGGTAACAAACGGGTAATTAACTTAGAGCCTATCCGATACCCTCTTCCCGAAGCACGCGTAGAACGCAACGGTAGGGCGCGCTTGCCGAGCGCGCCGCGGCGTGAGGGTAGGTTTGCGGACAGGCTCTTACGGATTCACGAAGGCGTTGAACGTTTGCGCGGTTGGCGCAGGCCTTCGATATCAGCCAAATCTTTTTTTCGCCCGGCTTGTTTTTTTGCGGCCAGCAGATCCTTACGAGACACAAATAGAACCGTCATGCCTGCCAGCCGACCGGGAACAGCGCGGGATAAAATCGTGCGCGTGGGCGTTCGACTCATGGATGTCAGAAGATCAACCTGATTGGGCTGGACGCCCAGCGTGATGGCAGTGCCGTCCTTGAGAAAGGCGTCGACGGGTATGCCCGCCTGTCCGAAGCCGAATGCTTGCAAGGCAGACATGATTCGTTTGGCGTTTTCGGGTTCGGGTGTCACGAGAACATCAACATCCATGGTGACACGCGGATATCCGTGAAACGCCACGGCATGGCCGCCACAAATGGCGAATGCCACGCCATGTTTGTGGAAGAGGCGCAAAAGATCACGAATATCACGCGAGATTTTGAGCATGGCTCGGCGAATCCTGTGGGTCAGGCATGAGCGCGCGTGGCCGCTCTGCGCGGAAGTTTTCTCAATCGGTGCACGCGCGCAACCCGGAGTAATCCGGTGGTCTGGTTGCCAAACATCTGCTCGCACATGCGCAGGAGGTGCGCCACGCGTTCATCCGGAAGCATGGCGGCGCAGTCGTCCCGGCCATGCCGGCTGTGCTGCGCGACGGATGCGATGCGGACCACGCGTTTCATTTTTTGAGCATGAACGAAAATGAGGCGTGCGCGCAAGAACCAAAACGGAGCGGCGGCGGGTGCGGGCGCCTGTGGCTATTTTAATTGACCTGTGCCGCGGACGTAATATTTGTACGTGGTGAGTTCTTCAAGGCCCATGGGGCCGCGGGCGTGGAGCTTGTCGGTGCTGATTCCCATTTCGGCGCCCAGGCCGAATTCATAACCGTCGTGCAGGCGTGTGGAGACGTTGACAAAGACCGCGGCGGAGTCCACTTCCTTCAGGAATTTTTTGGCGTTGCGCTCGTCCTGCGTGACAATGGCGTCGGAATGGCGCGAGCCGTATTTGTTGATGTGGGCAATGGCGGCGCGCAGATCCTTCACGACGCGTACGGCGAGGATCAGGTCCAGATATTCGGCTGACCAATCCGCATCGTTGGCGACGCCAAACGCGGGAACAACCTTGCGGCTGGCCTCATCGGCACGGACTTCGATCGTGCGGCGGGCGCACATTTCGGCAAAGCGCGGCAAAAAGGCGGCGGCGACATCCGCATGCACCAGCAGGGTTTCGGCGGCATTGCAGGTGCCGGGGCGTTGGCACTTGGCGTTTTCGATGATTTGCAGCGCCATGTCCAGATCGGCGGCGACGTCCACATACACATGGCAGACGCCCTTGTAATGTTTGAGCACGGGGACGCGCGCCTGTTCCACCACGGCGCGGATCAGCGATTCGCCGCCGCGGGGGATGACGACATCCACGCGATCATCCATTTGCACCAGTTCGCGCACGGCCTCGCGGTCCGTGGTGCCGACCAGTTGCACCGCGTGGCGGGGGAGTCCGGCCTTATGACCGCCTTCAGCCAGGGCTTCGGCAATGGCCTGATTGGAACGGAAGCATTCCTTGCCGCCGCGCAGGATCACGGCATTGCCGCTTTTGATGCACAGCACCGCGGCATCGGCAGTGACGTTTGGACGCGACTCGTAGATGATGGCCACCACGCCGATGGGAACGCGGCGTTTTTCGATCAGCATGCCGTTGGGGCGCAGGCGCCTGGAGAGGCGTTTGCCGATCGGGTCCGGGAGCGCCGCCACTTCGCGGATGCCCTTGAGCATGCCGTCGAAACGCGCATCCGTGAGGGTGAGGCGATCAATCAGTGCGGCAGCGAGGCCGGCATCGCGGGCATCGGCGACGTCCTGGCTGTTGGCGGCCTGGATGACGGCGCGGCGCAGGTCGAGTTCCTGTGCCATGGCTTCGAGAATGGCGTTTTTGCGGCGCGTGGAGAGACTGACCATGCGGCGGCTGGCGGCCAGCGCCTGGTCGCCGAGCAGGCGGATTTCGGTGTGAAGGCTCATGCGGGGAAGTCTGGCGCGAGCGGGGGGCGGGTGTCAAGTGAATGCGGCGTGCGGAGTGTCCTTGCGGTAGCCGCGGGCACTGTCTTTTCAAATACCAGAACTTTGGCCTTACTTGGTTATCATGTTGGTGACGAACGGACTGTAATGATAGGGCGCGACCGACGGGCGCACCGTCCAGCAACGGCAAACGCGCTTGCCGTTGCGTCAAAGGTTCACGGCGGGTCCGGCGGCCCCGCTCTAACCTGTGTTACAGCATCAAAAGCTAGTGGCGCTGGCGGAACGCCCGTGCGGCAAATATAAAACGATACCAAAGGAGTGCGAGGCTTTGGGGACCGGTAAACCGAGAAAATTGCTGGTCGCTTTTCGATGAATCTGCGCGTAAAATAGTAACGTGTGATGTCATGACACGCAGCCTCCAGGCGTGGGAGAAGCCGGTATGTCTGAAAGCATGCTTCTGGAACTGATCCTGCCTGTCTCCATTCTGGCGCAACTTGCGGCCGCAATAATTGCCATCCGGCTGATTCGCATTACCGGAAAAACCTTGGCGTGGACCCTGATTGCAATTTCGCTGGTTTGCATGACCGTGCGTCGTTTCATGCTGCTTTATCTGCTGCAGACAACCGACGACAGCGATATCAATGTGACCAGTGAAGAGATCGGCCTGCTGGCATCCATCCTCTTGTTCTTCGGTCTGCTGCTGACCAGCAAGATATTCAAGACCATTGAGAACGCCCGGGAGAAAGTCGATCTGGCCTCGCGCCGCCTGCAGGAGGCGTCGGTGGCCGGCAAAGTTGTGCTCTGGGACTGGAATATCGTCACCGGTGCCCGTGAATGGTCGAGCTTGGTGGACAGCATGCTTGGATTTTCGCCCAACAGCCTCCCCCATAGCAACCGCGCCTGGGAGGCGCGCATTCATCCGGATGACCTGGTGGGCGTCAAGGAGGCCATCCGGCGAAATTTTGACGCAAGTACTCCGTATGACGTCAGTTATCGCATCCAGCGCGCCGACGGCACGTATGCTTGGTGGCACGAGGTTGGTCATGTCACCCGTGATCGAAACGGAGCGCCGGCTTCCATGGCCGGGGCCACCGTGGACATCACCGAACGCAAGCGGCGGGAGGAGGAATATACCTCCATCATCCAAACGGCCATCGACGGCGTGGCCATAATCAACGCGCAGACGGGCCGGTTGTTGGATGTCAACGACACGTATTGCCGTCTGCTGGGCTACACCCGCGCTGAAATGCTCGCCATGCGCATCGCGGATTTCGATCTGACGGAATCGGCCGGTGAGCTGGTCGCGCATTTTCAGCGCATTGTCCGTATCGGCCGGGACCGCTTCGAGACGCGCCATCGTTGCAAGGACGGGCACAGCGTGGATGTAGCCGTCAGCGTGCAACACCTTGCCGACTCAGGGCGCATCTGCGCCTTTGTCACGGACATCACCGAACGCAAGCGCAACGAGGCGGCCCTGCATGCGCACGTGACTGAGATTGAACGGTTCAATCTGCTTTCCACCCAGCGCGAACAACGCATGATCTCCCTCAAGCAGGAAGTCAATCAGTTGGCGCGGGAGCTTGGGCGGCTGCCCCCGTATTCCATTTCCCCGGATGCCTCCGCCGAAGCTGCTGCTGCGGAGTGTATTCCGGAGCCCGAAGCTGCGTCACCCCGGGATGTCGTGCTCCAGGATCTTTTCGAACGTTCGCAATTGCAGCCGCTGCTGGAAAGTTTCAGCGCCACTGCGGGAGTTGCCACGGCAATTGGCGATCAGCGCGGGAACATTCTGGCGGGTGCAAACTGGCAGCCGATCTGCACGCATTTTCACCGCATCAACGAGCGCACCTGGTCCCGCTGTGTCGAAAGCGACACCTCGCTGGTGCCGCCGCTCCAGAAGGGGAAGGGCTATGCGCTCTTTGCGTGCCGCAACGGTTTGCAGATGGCTGCGGCGCCCATTATCATTGAAGACCGCACGCTGGGGTACTTCTTCATCAGCCAGTTTCTGCTGGACCCTCCGGATGTCGAAACCTTTCGTCGACAGGCGGCGGAATTCGGTTTTGACGAGACCGCCTATTTGAACGAACTGGCCAAGGTGCCGGTGATTGTCGGCGAGAAACTCGGCCCATTGCTGGCCTTTTTGACCAGTTGCGCCCACCTGGTCGAACAGATCGGCCAGGAACGCCTGCGTGAACAGCGGCAGACGCGTGCCGCCCACCGGACCACCGGCGAACTGCACCACCAACGCGAGGCGGCGCTCAATCTGGCCCAGGACGCCATGGACGCGCGCCGCCAGCTGGAGACCAGCGAGGAGTCGTTGCGACGGAGTCGCGACATGCTGGCCCACGTGCTGGACTCGGTGCCGCAAGCGGTCTTCTGGAAGGACCGCAACCGCGTCTATCTCGGATGCAACCAGGTTTTTGCGCAGTCGCTGGGACGGCAACAGCCGCAGGAAATCGCGGGCAAGACGGATTTCGATCTGTTCGCTTCGCGCGAGATGGCCGAGGCCTATTGCGCCGACGACCGAGGCGTGATGGAGCAGAACCGGGTCAGGCGCCACATCATCGAGACCATGCAAACGGCGGACGGGGCGCAAATCTGGGCCGACACCACCAAGCTGCCGCTGGTCGACAAGGATGGCCAGGTTTATGGCGTGCTGGGCGTCTACGAAGACATCACCGACCGCCGGCAGGCGGAGATTATATCGCGGCAGCAGGATGAACGGCACCGCTTTGCGCTCGAAATCATGGGCGCCGGCGAATGGGAGTTGGACCTGGGTTCGATGGTGGCCTGGCGCTCGGAACAGCACGCCCGCATCTTTGGCTATGAACCGGCACAGGTATCCTGGTCGTTTGCCGAATTTATGCAGCATGTCGTTCCAGAGGATCGTGAACGCGTGGAAAGAATCACGCGCGAGAGCCTCCAGTCGGGGAACAATCTGGATTACGAATGTCAGATGCTGCGTTGCGATCAGGCGCTGCGCTGGATTTGGATTCGTGGACAGCATGTGCGGGACGAAAAGGGAAGATCGCTGCGTCTGGCGGGGATCACGCTCGACATTACGGATCGCAAGCATGAGGAGGCGCTCATGCGGCACAGCAAGGAACATCTCCAGCTGGCCCTGATCGCCATCGAGGACGCGATCTGGGACTGGGCGCCGACGCGCGAGAAACTGTTCTGGAGTCCGCGCCTGTTTTCCATGCTGGGATATGCGCCGGATGAATTTGTTCCCACGATGGTCCTGTGGGAGAGCCTGCTGCATCCCGAGGATCAGGTGCCGGCCCGAGACATGCTCCAGCAGTGCAGATCCGGCGCGCGCGACGAATTTCAGCTCGACGCACGGTTTCGCGCCAAGGATGGCGACTGGTTCTGGGTGTCGATCCGCGGACGCGTGCTGGCGCGGGGCCTGCACGGTGAAATTCTGCGCATGGCCGGCACGCACACCGACATTTCCGAACGTAAGAAGAACGAGGAGTTGATTCACCGGCAACTGGATGAGTTGCAGCGGTGGCAGAGCGTGATGATCGGGCGCGAACAGCGCACCATCGAATTGAAACGCGAAATCAATGCCCTGTCGCTCCGATTGGACGAGCCGGCGCGCTATCCCAGCGCAGAGGAGGAGGGTGCATAAAGTGCACCGTGGATGGAGGCCCGCCGCAAGGGTTCGGCGGAAACGTGAAAGCGCGAGCGCGAGAGTCCGTCAACTATGCAGTCCTTGAACGATAAACGCACATCCGGCTTGCCTGCCCGGTGGATGGCTGTCTTTGCCGTGGCCTGCATGGCCTTGTTGGCCGCCGGTCGCTGGTTCTATCTGCAGGAGCGACAGACGATCCGGACGGCGCGGCATCAAGAGCTTCAGGCCATTGCCAACCTGAAGGTCGGGCAACTGGTTGCCTGGCGGGAAGAGCGCCTGGCGGATGGGCGCTTGTTTTCCGCAGACGTTGTTGGCCCGTCCGTGTTGTCCTGGTTGCGCGCCACCAACGATCCGGTGGTGTTGTCCGCTGTTTTGAGCCGCATGCAGCGGTGTTCGGCGCTGAACGAGGGCTACCAGAATCTGATCCTGACGACGCCGGGCGGCCGGGTCCTGCTGACGCTGGAAAATGGACCGAGGCAGCTGGACCCCGAGACACAGAAACTGGTCGCGCAGGCGGTTGCCATGCGCACGGTGCAGTTTGGCGATTTCATCCGCCTGCCGCACGACAATCAGATTTTTCTGGATGTGGCGGCTCCGATCCTGGATGCGGCGCAACGTCCGGTGGCGGTGCTGCTTCTGCGGTCCGATCCGAACCAGCAGTTGTACCCGCTGATTCAATCCTGGCCCCTGCCGAGCAAGAGCGCCGAAACGCTGTTGATCCGCAGGGACAACACAAACGTCGTCTATCTGAACGGGCTGCGGAACAGTCTGGCGCCGGCGCTGACCCTGCGTGTTCCGGTGATAAACACTAACGTGCCTGCGGTTGCGGGCGCGCTGGGCCGGATCGGCGTCTTTTCGGGGGAAGACTACCGCGGCGTACCGGTTGAATCAGACATCCGTCCCGTACCCGGATCGCCCTGGGTGATGGTGGCCAAGGTGGATACGCGGGAGATTCTGGCGGAGGCCGATTACCGGGGTTGGATCATTCTGGCGTTTGTCATTCTCGGCATCCTGCTGTGCGGAGCGATGTTGGCGGTGATTTTCTACATCGGGCAGTCGGATCTGTTCCGGGAGCTGGTGCGCCTGACGCAGGACGATTTTTCCGGCACGGTTGCCGGTTCGCGGACGATGCTGCGGTGGCTGGAAAGACTCATCCGGCCGGCGGCCATCGGCGTGATGGCGATCGGCGGCCTGGTTTTGGCGGGGTGGATATTCGATGTGGAAGCGCTGAAGTGTGTCCTGCCTGGGTGGGTGGGCATGAAGGCCAACACTGCGGCGGGACTGCTTCTGGGGGGGCTTTCCCTGGCTTTGCTGTCGCCTGGCGCGCATCGGGACAGGGTTTTGCGGGGCACGCGGATCTGCGCGCTGATGGTCATTTTGATCGGTGGCTGCACGATCGCAGAATATCTCCTGGGCAGGGATTTCGGCATGGACCAGCTCTTGTTTCAGGATCTGGACACGACGGCCGCCACCTTGGCGCCTGGGCGCATGGCGCTGATGACGGCCATCACCTTCCTGTTGACGGGGTGCGCATTGCTGCTGGCTTCCCTGCGGCAGGGCGGATGGATTGCGCAATGGCCGGCATTGATTGTCATAGTGATGGGGTGGATCACTGTGTTGGGCTATCTGAATGGCGTGACGTACATGCGGGGACTCGGCTATTTCGCCCAGATGGCGTTTCACACGGCGCTGGCGTTCATTCTTCTGGGGCTTGGCATCCTGTTTCAACGCCCATCGAAGGGTGTCCTGCGGTTGCTCACTGCCAATGACCTGGGGGGATGGTTGCTGCGTCGCTGGCTGCCGTTTGTGGTGCTGTTTCCCGTGCTGCTCGGCTGGCTGCGCGTGAATGGCGAACGGTATGGATATTTCGAAAGCTCTTTTGGCGTGGTGCTTTCGATGGTGATCATTACGATCGTGCTGTTGGGGCTGGTCTGGTGGAACGCCCGATCACTGGGCCGGATCGACCGGATGCGCCTGCAGAACGAAAAGCTGGTGCATGAAAACCATGAAACCTTGCGGGCCACGCTCTACGGCATCGGCGATGGGGTCATTGCAACGGATGCCATGGGCGTTGTCGCGCAGATGAATCCCGTCGCCGAACAGCTGACCGGGTGGCGCGAGGCCGAGGCGCGGGGCAAGCCGTTGCGCGACGTCTTCCGCCTGATCAATGAGACCACGCGGGCGGAAGTCGACAATCCGTTTGCGACGGTGGTGCGCACCGGCAGGATTGCAGGACTGGCCAATCACACGATCCTGGTTGCCCGCGACGGGAAGGAGCATCCGATCGCCGACAGCGGCGCGCCCATCTGCGACAAAAACGGCACGCTGTTGGGCGTGGTGCTGGTGTTTCGGGACCAGACCGAAGCCCGCGCAGCCGCAGTGCAGTTGCAGGCGGAAATGAAGAAACTCGACACGGTTTTCGAATGCGCGCCCATTGCCATGCTCGTGGTCGACGAAAAAAACAATATTGTCTGGGCCAACACAGCCGTGGCTGCGCTCGTCGGGGCCGCACCGGCCGGTGCGCTGCTGGGGCAACGGCCGGGCCGCGCGATGAAATGCGTCCACAGTGCAACAGATCCCAGGGGATGCGGCTACAGCGCCGCGTGTCCGATCTGCCCGCTGCGGAATGGACTGGCATCCGTGCTCGCCGGGAGCGCGCCTCTCCACGGAGAGGAAATCGCCGTGGATTTGATGCACAACGGCATTTCCGGCCCGGTGTGGTTGCGGGTGGGCATGGCGCCGCTGCTGCTGGATGGCCGCAGGCACGCCATTGTGGCCATGGACGATATTTCGGATCGCAAAAAAATGGAGGATCAGGCGCGTAAGGCCCGAGCAGAGACCAATCGACTGTTGAAAATATCCGAGCATTCCCGTCTGGCGCTGCTCAGCGCCGCCGAGGACAACAAGGCGGTTCTGGATGCGCTTCGGGAGAGCACCTTGCTGCTTCAGGAATCGCAGAAGGTGGCGCGGTTGGGGAGCTATGTCCTGGACATTCGCAGCGGCGCGTGGCGGGGTTCGGACGAGACGAACCGGTTGTTCGGTATTTCTCCTTCCTTTGAACGCACGTTGGCTGGATGGCTGAGTCTGATTCACCCCGCGGATCAGCTGCGGATCGAAGATTATTTCGCATCCGAAGTGCTGGGCAAGGGCCAAATGTTCAACAGCGATTATCGTATTATCCGGCGCAATGACGGCGCGGAACGATGGATCAATGGACTGGGGCGTCTGGATTATGATGACGCCGGACACCCGGTCCGGATGTACGGCACGGTTCAGGACATCACCGAACAAAAACGCGTGGAAACTTACCGTGAAATGAACCGTGAAATCCTGCAAATTCTCAACGAACCCGGGGGATGGAAAGATGTTGCCGGACACGTGCTCACGGCAATCAAAAAACGCACGGCTCTCGACGCGGCGGGTATCCGCCTGCAATCCGGGGAGGATTTCCCGTATTTTTCCCAGGAAGGATTTGGCAACGATTTTCTGCTGACCGAAAACACGCTGGTCTTGCGGGATGCCGATGGCGGTGTTTGTCGCGACAGCAACGGCCAGGTTAGCCTGGAATGCACCTGTGGGCTGGTCCTTTCCGGCAAAACCGATCCTGCCAGCCCGCTCTTTACACGCGGCGGGAGCTTCTGGACCAACAATTCCTTCCCGCTGCTCGACTTGTCGTCCGATCAGGATCCCCGGTTGCATCCGCGCAACGCCTGCATTCACCAGGGATATGCGTCCGTGGCCTTGATTCCGATCCGGAACGGGAAGCAGATCGTCGGCTTGATCCACTTCAACGATCGGCGCAAGGACTGTTTCACCGTGGAGATGATTGAAATCGCGGAAGGAATCGCTTCGCATCTTGGCGCGGCACTGATGCGCAAGCAAGCCGAGGAGTCGCTGCGCAAAAGTGAACAGCGCTTCCGTGAACTGGCCATGCTCCTCCCGACGGGCGTTTTTGAACTCGATATCACGGGGCGCATCCTCTATGCCAACCAGACGATTCGGCAATGGTTCGGCTACACCGAGGAAGAGCTTGCGGCGGGCATCGACTGCCTGCAGATGATTATGGAATCGGAGCGGGATCTCGCGCGAGACCGCTTCCAGAATATTCTTTATTCCGGGGAAAGCTCCTCCCGGGAATACACTGTCCGGCGGAAGGACGGCTCGGTATTCCCGGCTTTGGTCACGGCGCGCGCCGTTTTGCGCGACGGCAATCCTGTCGCCTGCACCGGGATCGTGGCGGACCTCTCCGAACACAAGCGGTTCGAGACGTTGCGCGTGGATAAGGAAAGGGCGGATGCCGCCAACCGCGCCAAGAGTGCGTTCCTGGCGCACATGTCGCATGAAATTCGCACCCCATTGAATGCCATTATTGGCTTCGCACAGTTGCTCCTGCGCGATCCGGCGGTCACGCCGCGCCAGCGCGCGCAAATCGAGACCATCAACCGCAGCGGCGAACATCTGCTGGAGCTGATCAATGACGTGCTGGAATTGTCGCGCATCGAGGCCGGTCGCGCGGTGCTGCACCCGGTGGCGTTCGACTGTCATGCCATGCTGACGGATCTGGGGATGATGTTCCAGTTGCGCACGGAAGCCAAGCAGCTGCGCTTCGAGGTGCAGCGCCCCTCCGATCTGCCGCGATTCATCAAGGCCGATGGCAGAAAAATGCGCGAAGTGCTGATCAATCTTCTGGGCAACGCCGTCAAATTCACGCAGCACGGCCATGTCAGCCTGCGCGTCGCAGTCACCCGTGCGCCGGCTGGTGCGCGCCTGCTTTTCGAGGTGCAGGATACGGGTCCGGGTATTGCGCCGGATGATCAGGTGCGGTTGTTCCGCTATTTTGAACAGACAAAGCTCGGGCAGACCACCGAAACGGGCACGGGTTTGGGGCTGGCCATCAGCCGCGAGCTGGCTAGGCTGATGGGGGGAGACATCACATTCTCCAGCGAAGTCGGCAAGGGGAGCCGCTTCCGGTTCGATGCACAAGTCGAGGTTGCGGATCATGCGGATGTGTCGTCCGAACTGGAAGTGCGTCGGGTGGTCGGTCTCCAGCCGGGACAACCACGCATCCGGGTTCTGGTGGCGGACGACAACCGTGACAATCGCGAACTACTGGTCCAATCGCTTGGTGCGGCGGGCTTTGAAATCCGGCAGGCAATGGACGGAAAGGCGGCGCTCCGGGTGTTTGACCTGTGGCATCCCCAGTTAATTCTGCTGGATCTGCGCATGCCGGAGATGGATGGGCTTGAAGTGATCCGTCAACTGCGCCCGCATCCCGGCGGGCGCGATGCGCGGATTATTGTTGTCACCGCCAGCATTCTCGGGAGCACACGCGAGGAGGCCATGGAAGCTGGCGCGGACGCCTTTTTTGTCAAACCGGTGCAGGAAACGGAGCTGTTGCAGAAGATCGGCGATTTGCTGGCCGTCTCCTACGTCTGGTCAAGTGCCGCCGAAGCGCCAGTGGCGGACGCGCTGCCGGAGCCGAAGGAAATGGCCAAGTTGTCCGACACGCTGCGCCGCAGCATTCGTGCGGCTGCGGTCCGCGGTGATTTTGACTTCGTGCAGGAGAAGATCGGGCTGGTGGCGGAGATCAGCCCCGTTGCCGCGCAGGCTCTGCGCGCGCTCGCTTCGCGATTTGAAACCCAGGGCCTGCTGGAGTTGTTGGATCAGGGCGAGGGATGAGTTCTTTTAGGAAAGCCGACAATGAACGCGCAAGCTGAACCCGTGAAGCATATTCCGAATATACTGATCGTGGATGACACGCCCGTCAACCTGCAGCTGCTGGCGGAGATATTGAAAGCGTACGGCTATCGCGTGCGTGTGGCGCGCAGCGGTGCGTTGGCGTTGCAGGCGGCGCAGCATGAACAGCCGGATCTCATTCTGCTCGATATCCTTATGCCTGGAATGGATGGCTACGAGGTCTGTACGCGTTTAAAGGCGGATGGACGGCTGCGGGATACGCCCGTCTTGTTCATCAGCGCCCTGACGGAACCGTTGGACAAGGTGAGGGCCTTTGGCGCGGGCGGCGTGGACTATCTGACCAAGCCGTTCCATGGCGAGGAGGTTGCCGCGCGTGTACGGACCCACCTTGAGCTCCGGCAGCAGCGCCGCGAACTTGAGGAGCAGATGGTTCATCTGCGCGAACTCGAAAGTTTGCGGGACAACCTGGTGCATATGATCGTCCATGATCTGCGTTCGCCGTTGAACGGCCTTCTGGGTGGACTGGAGTTGCTGTCGCTCAACGCCAAAGAGCTGGCGGAAACGGATCGGAAGTTCTTGGAACTAGCGCGAAATTCTGGGCGGACGCTGACGGAAATGATCAATACACTCTTGGACGTCACGCGTCTGGAATCCCGACAGATGCCGTTGAAGCTCGCCATGGGCGATCTGGGCGCATTCATCCGACGCAGCATTGACCTGCTCGGGAAACAGGCGCAAGATCGGTGCGATATCGAAAACGGCGGCGGTGATGGTGTGATGGTGTGATGGTTGCATGCGATGCGGCGCTGATTGTCCGCGTGATCACCAACCTTGTGGGCAATGCCGTGAAATTCAGTTCGGATACCACACGGATCCAAGTGGTGGCCGACGTGGACGACGCCCGTGTCATGGTGCGCGTGATCGATCACGGTCCAGGCATACCCGCGCAATACCACGCCAGCGTGTTTGAAAAATTTGGACAGGTTGAATTGCAACGCGTGCATCAAAAGGTATCCGTCGGCCTCGGTCTCGCCTTCTGCAAGCTCGCCGTTGAAGCTCATGGCGGCCAGATCGGCCTGGAAAGCGAGCCCGGCAAAGGAAGTACGTTCTGGTTCAAGCTGCCGTTGCGCTCGCTGGAAGAAGCGATTCAGAAGGCAGGGGTGCATGCACTAACGATCACTCTATCGGGAAAACGCGCTGCACGATAGGCTCGAATGCATGCTTCTCTGGCGGCGAAAAGAAACAAAGCGCGACGCGTTTACATCCCGATGCGTTATCGGGATTTCAGCGTGGGATTTCAGTGTGGAGCGGCGGTGTCATATGGGCATGGACAAACGTCCACAAGTATGGTAAATTCTTCTCAACCGATCAAAAAAAGTTCCTGTTTACGGGGGGCGCAGTCATGGGCCATCATAATTTTACGCGAACCATATTGCTGGCTATCGTTTTAGGGTTTATTGGACAGTCGTCTGTCCAAGCGCAATACACTTCATACTCCACGAACTTCAACACATTCCTGGATGGCGCTTCCATTTTGTCGGGCACCGACTGGAGCACTTCGAATAATGCGAGCGCCAAGGTGAGTACGAATATATACTCGGCCTGTGGGTACCCCAACAGCTATTCGAATGCCGTTGTTTTTCTGGGAACCATCTCCAATTCTTTCTCGCTTTTGTCGCCGGACGCCAAAAGTAATATGGTTTCCGCCCAACTCATCGTACAAGTTGCGGTAAACGATATTCTGCCGGACCCTTCCACCTGCCCGGACCGTCTGGGCGGCATCTGCTTCTCCAACAACGTCGCAAATAATTCTGCCGACGTATACTGCTGGACCACCAATGGCTGGCTGAAGTTGGTGCAGACTAATGGGACGGCATTCAACCTTGCAAGCAACACGTGGGCCTTGGTTACCTTTATGGCCAACTTTAGCGGCGCGTCTACCACCTGGAGCCCACCCTCCACCAACATCGTTTTTTACGAAGTCTTCATCAACAGCACCAACGTGGTGCCTGCGGCTGGCGCCAGCAATCGCTTCCGGCATGGTGTCAGCGACCCTTCCTTTGTGAAGAACGACAGTGGAACCTACATTGAATCCGGAGCGACCTTCACTCCAGCCGTTGCGGGCATCCACGGATTCTGTCTCAGCGGCAGTGGTTCGATGAATACACTGCTGGCGACCAAAGGCACACCGCCGATTGGCCTGGTGACATCGCCGTTCCAGCCCGGCAATCAGCCGTTGAGTGCAGGCATCGACATCCGCGCTTATCAGGGCGCAGATGGAGTCTATGTGGAATTCCAGACGACCGCGGAAGAAGGCGCTGGCCAAGTCACCCTGAAGATCAGGGATGCCAACGGGAATCTTATTTTCGTCGATTCGCAACCGGCTGTGGGCTCAGGCAACAATACGTACCTGTTCCTGGTTCCTTCTTCTTATGGATTGGTTGTGGGTCAACCCTACAACTTTACGGTGATTGACGAGGCCGGCAAGGCGTGGTCGAGCCCAGGAGTGACCGTTACTTCGTTTGCCGCCGATCTGCTCCAGATGTCGCCCATGGGGGTGACCATGTCGTTCAGCACGATCCCAGGCAAACTGTATACGATTCAATGGGCCCAGGATCTCATGGCGCCTTCCTGGCAGAGTGTCACCAATATTACCGCGGTGGACAGTCACAGCAGTGTGTTTGTGTTCTTCCCTGATCCGGCGGCGCTATCATCCTATTTCCGAATTCTCCAGAATTAATTGAACTTGGAAGATAGTCGAGGGGCGCCGTCAAGGACGAGCGCCCCTTCATTTTTTGACGGCACGCTATTATTTTGCCGCAACAAAATTAGCTAAAAGAGTATAATTGTGGAACGCAAATGCGATTGAATTGCATTGCGCGGCTTGAATGCTCACCATGAATAACTTCCGCTATCCATTGATCGTGGTGCTATTGGCCGTAACAACACTGTGTGCTGTTGGCGGTACGATGTCGTATGTGCCGCTCGCCGGCGTCACGAATTTTCATGCTGCCCTTCTGCAGGATGGACGGGTGACGGTACAATGGCAAACCACGGTTGAGCTTGGCGTGGATGCTTTTCGAGTGGTGCATGTGGTGGACACTGGAAGCACAACACAGGTTGTCGAGGTGGGGCGGGTCAATGCCGGGCGTGATGAGGAAGGGCATTCCTATGCCGTCATTGACCAACCGGTTGTGGCCGGCACCAGCCTGCGTTATGTGCTGCGTCTGGTCTCCCGCTTTGGTCCGGACATGGAGGCTGCATCGTGGGAAGGACAGATTCTACCCCCTTCGCTGGAACCTAAGAGCTTGCTGCAAAATGCGTCCGTCATTGCGGTTGCCAACGTGTTGCCGCAAAGTGGAACAATCGCGTCTCCGCAAGCGGCAGTTGCTGCCGTGCCGCAGCGTCAGCCGTGGATCGGCAACGGCCCGCGCGTGTGTGCATGGACCAACGGGGTGCCGGCAGACCGTGTGCGCCTGAGTCTGCGCGATCCGGGGGTCTATTGCGTTTCGGCCGCCGATCTGGCGGCTGCGTCCGGCTGGAGTCTCACCAGCATCACCAATGCACTGGCCACCACCAATCTCAGCCTCTCCTGTCAGGGAGCGCCGGTGGCCTGGTATGCGGAAGGGGCCAATCTGTTTTTTTACGGTGTGCCGCCGCTCTCGCGCTTCGCCCCGGAAAATGTTTATTGGGTGAACCTGGGACCCGGTGCAGATATGCCGACGGAGACCATGACAACGGCTGATCCGGCCACGACCAATGCGTGGTTCTGGGATCAGCTATTCTGCCAGGGGACCAACTATTTTCTGCGTTATTCCAACAGTTCTCTTGCCGATATTCCCGTGTCCTATATGGCGTTTTCCCCTGTACCGGTAGCCGGAGGTCAGTCTCTGTTGGTCAACAACCCGCTTTTGGATTGCG
>Ga0316226_1001414_pt1 | contig 26094 bp, 15 predicted proteins | sample TBH18017metaG_FD_206009 | JGI IMG/M metagenome (GOLD analysis project Ga0316226, IMG submission 206009) | Freshwater microbial communities from Trout Bog Lake, Wisconsin, USA - TBH18017 | ecosystem: Environmental > Aquatic > Freshwater > Lake > Hypolimnion/Profundal zone | place: USA: Wisconsin...
TTAACAGTTTATCATTGCATACTTCGCATTCTGGCAATGTTTCTCCGGCCATCATACGTCTACGTACATCTCGCATATGTGTGCCATTCCAATGTGCATCTAGAGATATAGGGTTATATGTTCCATCGCCAGCGCTGGTGTCAATGTACTGTTCAAAACTTTGCGCTGGTTCACGACTAGCACAACACATACGTCTTTCAGTTTGCGGCGAAAGATACGTATGTGTCCACGGAGCCATACATAATGTTTTAGAATTTGACATAATTAATTATTTTTGCAAACTCTGGTTCAATTTTATTTAAATCTTGATTGCGTTTACGATCTAAGTCAGCAATACGCATTCGCAGTATATTTCCATCTAAACTAACGCCGCGATTCATAAAGTCAATAATTTGTAAAAATTCTTGTCGTGTTTGATCTTTGACAGTGGCTTGTTGTAATCTAGTTGTTATTGCTAATTTAGCACTAGTAGGTAATGTACTAATACTAAAATAATAGGCTTCATGCATCATATTCCAATAGATAAAATCAAATTCTTGCTGATCAATCCATTGTGCAAGTTCTTCGAGATACCACACATTAAACACATTTACAGTGGCACAAACTTGTAGTCGAATATTTGAATAATGTTCTCTTAGTGTACGGAACCAACCAATATTTCTACAAACTTCTTTCCAGACTGCATTGGTCCGTTGATATTCAAATCTATTGCCAATATCATCAATACTAAATGCTATTTCTACTAATTTAAAGTGTTTCCATATTGCAGCTGCATCTTCTGGGTAATGTGTGCCATTGGTATTATAGTGTATTTCAATGTTGCCAGCGATCCCACGATCAACCAATCCTTGAAGCATATTAAAATGTTCTTGGATCATAAATGGTTCGCCACCAGTGAATTCGATATAACGTATTTGATCTACAACTTGATCTATTTCGTTCCAGAAGGTAGGATTTTCTCTTGGCCACGCTCCTTGTTTTAGCATCCGATAGTGATGATTACTTTTACGATCTTCATCTGGTCCCAAGTTGGCTAATTCTTCTACCGCAAATTGGCTCGACGACCACGAACCACAAATACGGCATTTGAGATTGCATATATTGCCGAGTTTTAAATCTAAAAACATCAGAGGCTTGGCATCAGCAGTCCAGAGTTGATCTGGCAACATATGCTTTAATCTATCCAAAGTATGCATACGTTTACTGGTGCGGCCAGCACGTTCTTCTCGCCAACATTTTCTGCAGGAACTAGGTTGGCCAGCATCTAAAAACTCTTGCCGTAGGTTTTTCATATATTGACTGTTTTGTATTTCTACAAAGCTGGCAGAGTTTAAATCAAATTTGTTGCCAAAATCATCGACTATTTCTTCCTCGGCCAAACAGCATGGCCTAACAGATCCAATTGGACTGGTTTCAAGACTGATCCAGGGCAATACACAAAATTTATTGTGAGGTATGTTCATTAAGATTTTTTGATCCTTTGTTGTCTTGTTGAAACTCTACGATATTGTGCTATAGATTCTAGCTCTGGTACAACCAACAACAACGATTCGTTGCGACTCCAGTCAAGATCGTTGACAGTGTCCCAAAAATCTCCAAGTAAATGACTATTATCTGTGGCCATCATAAATTGTATTGCACCTTCAAATCCGCCCACTGCCCGTTGAATACTGTCAATTGGTCTGAGCCATTCGATATGTTCTTCAAACTCGTGTTTAAATTTTTGTTTGATGTCAGCGGGCAACATGTCAATACGATAGTCTTGAGGACCTTGTAATATGTTTAAGTTAAAATCTTGCGCACGAATAAATCCCTGATCAACCATATATCGATGGAATTTTGTAAAATTCCAAATATTCATCATACTCAGTGTAGGACTAATCATGAAATCAATATGCGGGCATTCACGTTTTAGATCTTGTATATTTTGTTCTACTTCATTCCAGTCTGTGCCAGATCTAATTATACTGGCACGATCGCCCATATCGTCCAAACTTGCTGCCACACACACATTAGGAAAATGCTTCCATAATTCTAATACGCTTTCTCCTTTGTATTTTAGTTCAGTCAAATTGGTATTGTATATCAAACGCACTTTGGTATTGCCTTTGTCAATTAGCAATTTAAGTATGCGATTATGTTCTTCCATGATCAATGGTTCGCCACCGGCAAAATAAATTTGTGTTAAATGTGGTATATGTTCTTGCATCTGTTCCCACACATCTTCGTCATGTCGTCCGGCAAATTGTACCCGGGGTCTCAGCGCCTTTCCCCATAACTTGACATCATCGTCGTACCACCTACTGCTGAAAATACTACCGCAACTGCGACATTTTAAATTACAGATATTACTAAATCGCACATCCCAATAATGTAGTTGCATGTCTTGCAGACTACCATCTGGCAGAGTTTGATCTATTTCATCAATGTATTGTCCAAAATTTTTATTGGAGTTGTTGCGCATACTGGCAAATCCAGCCGCTTCTTGCTCGTAACAATCGCTACACTGACGGCATGATCTGTCTTCTAACATGTTGGTACGCATTTCTCGCATGTCACTGTCATTCCATATTTCTCGCATGCTTTTTTCTTTAAAACTGCCCACAGGATGTTTTGCATTGGCCAGACAGCATGGATACGCACGACCGTCAGGCCAAGCGTGTAAGTGTATCCATGGTAACATACAGAATGTTTCACTATTGATTAGACGATGTTTTTGTTGATCAGTGAGATCCTCCAATTTGATATAACTAGGAATTCTATCTTTCCAGTTGTATTTGCCTAGTATTTTTGTCATAGTGTGTTGTACCAATCTGCTAGTGCAGGGAATGTTGCACAGAAGTCTTTGCCTCTGCGTTGATCGTACTGCTGATAAAAGTTTTTAAAGTCTCTTTGTAGTATAATCTGTGCCATGGCTTCTTTGTGTGCTTCGCTGACTTCATGAATATAGCCCAGCAATCGTTGCAGTTGATTCCATTCAAACTCGTGCATTTCTGTGGTGTGCCTGTAGGACACAGCAAAGTCATGCAGTTTGTTGTAATAGTGTTGTCTGATATTTTCTGGAAATACTGTGAGAGATTGAAAGCTGGGAAAGCGCAGTATATTTAACGAAAAGTTAATGGCATCTCGGCCGTATTCGCGTTTCCAGTTCATTACACATTCTAAGAAACTGTCCAGGCTATCCAAGCATAATGCATTGATAGTGCACATAACATGTATGCCACGGAACCGGCCGCTATCCAACAAGCGTTCTACATTGTTGGCCCAGTCATCCCACACAAGTCCATCTCTAATGTATTCGGCTTGTAGACTCATTGATTCGTTGCTGGTATACAAGTCAACTTCCACACCGTCTATAGCATCAAGCAGTCTATCAATGTCTACATCTGTGCCTAAGTTTGAATTGATAGCAAGACGAGTTTTACTTTTTCCCTTGTTGGTTTTAAACCAGTCAATCAGCTTCCAAGTTTCAGCACTCATCAATGGTTCGCCGCCTGTTATTCTTAGTTCTTGAAGTGTCTGGTGGAGGTCTGACTCCCACCATGCAAAGAAAGCATCCACGTAAGGATTAGATTCGCCAAACTTATACAATTGACTACTACTATGCTCATGAGTAAAGTGGTTTCGACCGTCTGATACCAAGCCTGTGTAAGCACCATTGGTTCGAATATCTTTAACCCAAGTACTGCTGAAAGCAGGATTGCAATAGCTACAAGCAAACTGACATGTACGATCAAAAGCGATCTCGAGTGTTTTGAGATCAAAGTCTTCTTTGGCTGGTGTTCTAAATGCACGATCAATCTCCTCTATAGGGTAAATTTTACTTTTATATACACGATCACTGATGGGCGTTGGCACATCACTTTTGGCATATTTTGGATCCTTGTACATGTCCTCAATCTTCCAGCAGTACTCACAGCCTGCAGGTCGCTCACCGCGTTGCATTTGCTCACGCTCCATTTTTTTCCGTTGCGTGTTGTGTAATGCCTTGGGATTGCGTCGGATGTCGTCCACATCAATGGCATGTGGCAGCGGATGATGACAACTTGTAGTCTGCCCACTGCCCAGCCAAATAGTAGCATTGTACCATTTGGCCGCACAAAAACTAGCACTCTTAGTGTCTAATATTTGTTGGCGAAATTCTAAATCATTCATTGAATTTGTATTGGTCTATAAACTGAAAGAATCTATCAGGAAACTCATTCCTAACTTTTGGTCGTAGTTCTTCAAGATGTTGTTGATTGTACTTACATACATTATAACATTCTTTGAGAAATTTTGCAAGATCTTGTTGGCATAAGTCTTTAACAACTGTGACAATTCTTTTCAATCGATCATGGTTATCTTCAATAAGATCAAATGATTCATCAATTACATGATTAAATGTTTGAAATCCTAAATTACGAATATCTTTATAAAAACCATAACTAGAAGCCGCTATCCATGGGTGCCCGATTGCAATTGGTTTCCAAATTTTTTCTGTTCTAAAACTGTATGGGTAAACAAATACAGTTTCACTAATCAAGCTAAAATAAGTGTCATTATAAGGCTCTGCTTTAAGATAAATTTCTCCCCAGCCGCATTTTTTAAATAACTGTGTTTTAACAAACAGTTGATCTTTAGTTTCTATATCCACAATAGCCTTATCAATTTCATAATGTTTATCTAATAAGTTTATTGGTCCATTTTTAGCATCTAAATTTGACCATAACGCAGTTTCAAGTTCTGGTGCCAATTCAGCCAATAGATATTTTCTATGCTCTCTTACTCGACCATTTAAAAATAAAAATTTGTAAGGGCGATTAATGTTATATTGTTCATTATATTTCTGTATAGCGGCTATATTTTCTTTATAGTCTAATATTTTTGGCAAAAACGATTCGTACTGCATTGCGGCATATTCTATTGGAATATTGCCGCCAGTTATTACTAATATCTTTTTTTGTTTTACTAACTCTGAAATACCTAATTGTTTACAATGATTATATTGTGTTTCGGACCCTTCAGATGGATTACTAAAAATTACTTTTATTGTATTTTCTGTAACCAATTCAATTATTTTTTTAGAATTTAAAGTAAATTGCTGGCGACCTATTAGGTATACTGCTCCAGGGATTAATTTTCCATCAGTTAAATGTTTTGAAAAATCCCAAAAAAAATCATCCATCCAAGGTTTTAATTGATCATAAACTTCGGAAAAAGTATCTAATACTAATTTAAAATTTTTCTGCATAATATTTACATTCTTTCCAAAATTCCTGCATTTCAGGAAATGTCTTTAAAAAATTAGTTCCTCGCCTACGGTCATGTTCTGCAAAAAATTTATAAAAATCTGCTTTGTTTTTGTTTATATAATTTTTATCTAATTTTTGTCCGTCGCGCATCCAAGCAATATCTCTGTCCAATCGTTGTAGCTCAAAATCTTTGAATCCATGAAAGGGATCATCTGCAGTTTCTAATTGTCCTAGCATACACCCCCACAGATGCTCAAGCTGGTCAGCATAACTTTCTGGAAGTAGTTGTAGACTTTGCCATGTGGGTTGTTTAAGTAACGGAGTATCAAACCATATGCGTTGATATGTTTTACTGTAAATTTTTCTCAATCCCAGTATGCCAGCCATGAGTTTAGGAAACCCTGTGACTGAAAGATTGTTCATGGTTATGATAAATGTTATGCTATTACGTCCAGGTATTTCGGTTAAGAATTGATTCACACGATCCCATAGCAAATCAAAATTCAAACCGTGACGAATATACTCTGCTTGCTCCATCCAAGAATCAAGACTCACAAACTGCATGAAGTGTTCAATCCGTTCACCTTTGCACAATTGCTTGACTGACTCTTTGTATTTTTGCCACAGACTTTCTTCTACACTAAAGTTGCTGGTCACATTTAGGTGCAGGTCTGATTTGGGATTGGCCAACACATAGTCAAACACACGATATGTGTTTTTATCCATCAGTGGCTCGCCGCCGGTCATGCGAAAATGTTTCAACTCAGGATACAGTGTGGGCCACCAACGCCAAAATGCTTCTACATAAGGATTGTGTTCTTTTACAGGGATAGGACGATTGCGGCCTGTAAAATGCTCAGGATCATTGTGAGGAATACTAGTAGGATATCCACCGTGCCGATCGACTTCAGACTGCCAGGTTGAACTAAACTGCGGACTACAGTAACTGCATGCCAAATTACAAGCATGATTAAAATTGACTTCAACATAACTGGGAACGACATCTTCATCTCCTGAGCCGTATTTAATACTTTCAAAATCCGCTGCGGCCCAGGGCTCACCAGAGCGGTAATGCCGGTCACTGAGTTTACCATTGTCTTCCATGCTCCAACAATAATGGCATTCGGAGGGCCTCTCTTGTTTTAGCATGATCTTGCGTTGTTCTTTTTTGTGCTGAGTATTGTGCAAAGCCGAAGGATTAGTCTCAACAGCTTTGGGATCTATCATATGCACCGGTGGATGATAGCAACTGTTGTTAAGTCCAGTGGTCAAGTGAAGACTGACTTGTTTCCACTTTGCCAAACAAAGTGCAGGACCTAGTTGATCTTTCATTTGTTCAGCCGAGCTTAAAAAAGTTGATTTAAAGTCTGTTATAACTTTGTGGTCTCTATTATTCATTAAGATACAATCTTTTTACCATCCTTCTTGGCTGCGTATAACATCGATTTCTCTTGTTATGACTCCACGATTATACCAATTTGATCTATAATGGTGTTTGAAAAATGCACTTTCTTTTTCCAGCATCATAATGATTGGCAAATCCAATTGTGTTGCCAGGTCTTCTGCTACCCTACAAGCTAATAGTTCTGGATCGCTATTTTTAACTGTATCCCATAGGTTGGAAAGTTCGTCAAAATTTTGTACTGTTCGATAATCCCATTGCGGAGTAATCATAGTCATATATGTACCCATCCTGGCGCCTGCAATAGCCCAAATGCCGTGTTCAACATCACGTCCTACATTGTGCCAAATAGTCAAATGATCTAAATTTCTACTGTGCACACGATCTTGAAATTCGTTAATGCTAGGTTTGCGACCACGATCTAAGCACATTTTTACACCTTCTCGGAATCCTGCACGCCAAGCATGAAATGCTGACCCATTGGGGTATGTCACACTATAACAATCATGCATAGGCCAATATAATGGATCAAAACAAAATTCAACTTGTGTCTCGTCTCGTCCATCTGTTGCTTCGTGCGTTTTCATATTATTGACAAAAGTCCGTGTCCACGAACTTAATCCGCCGTTGCCATACATAAGTCCATTGATATGATTTCTGGCTCTCCATCTAAAAACTGCAGACTCCCACTGCTCGTCTGCTAGGTTTAGTGTTAAATTAAAAAATTTTTCATCTGGCATGTTATCGCCGTCGATTAAAATAAAACGTTCAGTATTGCTAGCGGCTGCCGCAGCTTTGTGTGCAGCATCTGAGCCTTTAACTCCGTCAACACGTTTAGCCCACGGAATCATATTTCGTATTTTTACCCAGAATTCTTCTCTTTGAGGTTCATCATATGATAGATAAATGCAATCTAAATCTGCTATATCAATTTGTTTCATCGGCGACTTTCAATTTCCAATATTGTTTATTTTCGTTACTGGTTATAACTGCAATATCTCTAGGATCACATGCTTGTCCTTGATCACTGTGAACTAATTTTGTTACTATATTAGTTTTTATGTGTTGTAGTTGACCATTGACCACACGAATCCTTGGCGACCCAGCAGCAAATGTAGCTTGATCGATCTCTATGTAATTACCTGGTAAATTTTCCATACTATAAAATAACAAGTAACCATGTTTGTCGTAATATAATCTGTAAAACGCAACCGGCGGGGGCGGTGGCGGAAGTGCCAGTGCGGCCCAAAAATTTTCAGTTGTTTCATTCATCTGCAGGTCTAGTCCCATTGCTGTGTTTATCATTTATTTTTTCTACGTCTTGAAATAATCTTTTTTCTTGTACAGTCAATTTATCTTTGTGTGTTTTTCTTGGATTACCACATAGATAACATTCAGTATTGCCGCAGTCACTTGCGTGGTGCTTGGCAAACTTGTGAGGTTCTGTAATATCTATGCCTGCAGATTTAGCAATTTTAATTTGTTTTTTAATAACATTTTCGTCTTTTTGTAAGCGTTTGGAGTGTTTAAATTTATCTTGTTCTTTACTCATTGAATCTCCAATCTTTGATATGATAATGAAACAAACCCCATTGGGCTACAGTATTTACTCTAAGGCCAGGATGCGTATTTTCCCATACTAGCTCTTGAGTCCAATTGTCCAATTGACTATGAATTATATGTTGTTTCATATGTATTATGTTTGGCCCCAAACCAGATGGTAACGTTACACGTTCTGGCCCCATAATTACTGCAGCTATTGCGTAAACAACATCTGTTGATGGAAGATCTTCTGGCATCTTTAATATTTTTTTATAATCGTTCCAATTCAAAAAAATATTTTGTACCAAGGTGAAAAATTCTTTAGCAGTTTTGCTGACCCGCCAGTATGTTATGGCATTGTAAACATCTGGCAGATTATTGTTATCAAATATTTTCCTATAGTATCTTGATGTGGCAGGTTGATCATAAAAATCTCTGGCTCCCTGACTGATAACAACATCACGATTTTCAAATAATGTCCACCAATGATCTATAGGACTGGTTGCAATCATGTCTGCCTCAAGTTTAATTGTTTGACGATATGGACTAACATAAAATACTTGCCAATCATTGGCATATCCACCTAAATCACCATAAGGCAACATTTCTTTAGTTAATATTGTTATGTTAGCGTCAGGATGCCACAATCTAATACTATCTGCTAATTGATCAGCACATCTTAAATAATCAACAGCATCAGTGTTTATGGCGGGAATTAAATATCCGCGTTCATGAGTTATTGGCAATTATATCTCCGAGTTGTTGTTTTCCCATGGCATGATAATCGCATGAAAAACTAAATTGTTTTGGTTTTTTGTTTTCTGATACAAACTCAACTAGATAATTATCTAAAGAAAGTTGTGTTAATTTACAATCAGGTGTCACAGTAAGTAATTTCCACGGAATTGATGGTATATTTAATACATGTCCGTTAACTATATTCATTGCAATACTCAGTGCAAAATCATTTCGATACGTTGATTTAAAAATACCATACAGATTTCTATAATGATTCCAATTATCTCTAATCATTTGCATGGACTGGAAAATTAATTCCGCAGTTTTACTACGTCGAAATAGCATAACTGTTGCCCAATGCATCGGCATATGGTTAACCCCAAAAAAATTATTACTATTAAATGAATTAGAATTAATAATGTCGCAGGCCCAGCGATGGCATAAAAAATCTTGATTTACTTTTAATAATTCTGTAAGTTGTGAACTTGCTACTACATAGTCAGCGTCAAGTACCAAAGTTTGATCCCACGGGCTTAATTCATATGCACTGGATCTATTTTTATTATACCATATAACTGATTGTCGAATATCTGAAAACCAACGAGAGTTATTACCTTCAGTAACCGCATGCACTACCTGTTCAAATTTATAATTGGCAGGAATTACTTGGTCAGTAACTACGCACACAGGCAAGTTTAAATGTCGACGAATATTTTGAGCCGACCAGTTTGCCATAGCAAGATAATCAATATGTTCATTGTTGTAGGCAAATATTAATACTCCAGTTGTCATCTTTGTTTATTCAATTCTTCATATTCCACAAGCCAAGCATTCATTTGTTCTTGCCAGCGTTGTTGACTTAATGCCATTAGTTCTGTTTTGTCAACTTTTACAGGATTTTCATAAAGATCTAACAATACTATTTCACCTATTTTACCGCAGGTGAATATAGTTGACTGCAATTCTGGCCCTGCTCGCCACATACCTCCGGCATGAGCAAATGTTAATTTGGCTTGATATTTTTCTTTAAGTACTCGCTTTGCAGTAGTATGATCAAATCGAGCTCGGCTGTGTGTAATTAATTCATCAGTGTTCATACACTAATTATACATTAAATTATAACAAAAATAAAGGGCCTGTTGGCCCTTTTTGGAATAGTATATTATTTTTTATCCAGATACCGTTGCTGCCACAGTGGGTGTACCCCAGTTATTTACAGTTGTATATGTAGTTTCAGGAGGATAATATGTTACCAACGTGGTTGGTGCAGTACCAAATGTTGCACCAGAGGCACCGGTTCCACCTGAGATACTGTTATTACCACCTGGTACGTGCGTGTCCTGAGCATGCCATGTTGTAGTGTATGTAATTACTGCGCCTGAAATACTGGCATTAACATTTACATAATTTCCAGAATACGCAGGGTATCCAATATCATACTGTTGGTATATTGTAACCGGAGTTCCTGTTAATGCGTACACACCAGTAGAAGTTGCGAGTGTAGATGGAGTTCCAGTTCCGCCTGATTTTGTTGTTCCTGTATACGAAGTACCAGCAATGGTTTTACTTGCAGCCGCACCAGTCTGTATAATTGTACCAACAACACCATTGGCAGTTCCATTGCCGATAAATGCATTCCATTCTGAATCAGCGTAGGTACCAGTAGATGTTTTACCAAATTGAATCTTAATATACCCGCCACAATTAAAAAAACTATACAGCGCAGTAGTATTAGCAAAAGTCACTGTGTGTGTGAAAGTTATGGTCCATGGGCCAGATCCTTCGCCGCTGGTCTGACTAGTGGTTCCAGTCCATCCTGTATATTGAGTACCTACTGCATATGCATTATTCCGATTGTTATATAAAGATGTTAGATCAGTATTCATATTAGCAAGAGCAGTGATTGTGCTGCCTGCGGTAGGTACAGTTCGAGAAGTAATACTAGTACCTTGATGATTGGCACATTGCGTTATGGTATTTACAAGTGTCGCCCATTGTGTAGCACTGACTATTCCACCCGAACTTACAGTAGCAAGATTGCCTTGCCCGTATCCAATTCCGGAAGATGCAGTATTACCCCACACTGCATTTATATTTGCGCCGCTATTAGTGCTTACAAACCCATTATAGTCTGATGCTTGAATTAACCCACCTGATGAATACGTCATTTTTTCTTTCCAATCATGTTATTGCGACAATGGCTTCAATTAAACCTTCATCTTTAGTTAATTTGTCATTTAATGATCTGCCAATTACATTAAAAGACGTGGCTTCTCCATAATTTGCTGCTCTAGCCAATCCATTGCCTGCTGATACTAAGCGATCGCCTTTGCGTATTATTCCAACGCACCTAACAGGAACACGCCCGGCCATTGCCACTGGTGGATGCGTTGCATCAGTTCCGGCCCGGCCATTCATTAAATATGCTGCACGAGTGCTAATAACACCAAAAACTGTATCACTTAAATCTTGTGAGGCTATGGTAATTTCTGCTGATCCGCCCAATTCTACCACAGTTCCAGGAGCATATTCTGTGTCTGCTGCAAATCGTTCAGCCATGTCAGCGTATTCTGCCGACGAAGCCTGTGCAAATACTGTATTAAAATATGTGCTTGATGATCCAATGTTACCTACTCCATTGGCATTGGAATTAACAATATTTCCAATAATTAAAGTAGCACCAGTTATATTGCCAGTTGCACTTATTTGTCCGCTTGTTAATAAATTACCAACGCTGATATTACCAGTTATAGAACTTGATTGATTAAAAGAGATAGCACCGTTTGCTCCATTAATCGACATGGCCGTAATAGGAGTTCCACTTGGGTTAACATTAAAATTAATATTACCGTTTGTGGTTTGATTGGAAACAGTTACTGCGGTACCTGCCACGCTAACTCTAAAATCACTGTTGACTCCTACTGCTAAACCAGCATTGTTTAGTACGCTTATAGTACCAGTAGTACTGGTATTAGCATCAGTACGCATAAATTGTGTACTTGATAAGCTGTTTAATGCTTGGGCATTTGTAGCAGTACCTTGAAACAAAGGAACATTAGCACCCACCGTAGTGGCTAATGTTATACCGGGACGTATAGTTGTAAATCCACTTATACCACTTTGTGGTGTAAAAGTTGCATCTTGACTTATAATCCCCACAACGGCGTTGCCACAATAAAGTTCAATACAGTAATGACTTGCACTGCTGTTATCAACTATGGTTGCAGGAATAGCTCCTGTGATACCTTGCCCAGCAGTAAATTGTGGTCCGATCAACAACCATGTGGTGCCAGTCCAAACATTAAGTTGTTGGTTACTAGTATCAAACCACAAATCACCAGTTGAATTGCTCGACGGCGCAGTTGAACTAGCAGTGGCAGCAGAGATAGTTTTAAAAACTGTACCGTTGTAAATTTTTAACACATTGTCAGTTTTATCCCACCAAAGTTGTCCTGTTAACGGAGCACCTGGAGGAGTGGTATTTGATCCTGACTCTAGTAAACGTATGATATCGTCATTGATAAATTGACCATATCCAGCATAATTTTTACCTACCAAGGTCATGGAACTGGAGGTGTTTATGGTACCATCTGCTACAGTAGCAAATACGGCGCCATCAGTTAAAGTTATTGTATACGACATCTTTCATTTACTCCGTCATTGTGTATTTAGTGCAAGGTAATATACACATATTTATGCTGCACTCAAGTTGGTCAGCGTTTGAATACGCAAAGTATAGTCAATTTGTATTTGACGATTTAAACTTTTTTGTACAGGATGGAATATAACGTGTGTGATTAGCAACAAATTGGTTGAGCTGCCAAACCAACATTTTAAGCCTAATTCATCAAATACATATTCACCATTGAAATTGGTTGAATTATCAAAGGCCTGTTGACCAGCAGGTTCTCCGTAATCCAATAAACAAGTAACAACTATATCAGTATAAACATTGCCAGACGTGTGAAGCACAGTGATGTAGTTATTAGCAGGGTCAGTGTCAGCGGCTGAATTGTTATCAACTACTTTGTAATATGTTTCGTTGTATAAGTCCGCGTTTTGTCCAGTGGTATTTGGAGGCAAATAGGTAATAACACCAGTGGGGTCTACTGCACTTCCGCCGTTACCAAATGCCATTTCATAAATGTATCCTAGATTCTTATCTGCCAACATATTTGCCATACAGATACTGATGTTTTCGTAGTGTATGGCGTTCTTTTTATCAAGTAAAATCTCCCCTGTATTGGGATCGTGAATTTTAACAAATCCTTCTATTTTGGCCAGGCCAGGTTGAATAATCATGCTCGTTTCTCCACAAACTTTTCTTTTGTGTTTGGATCAAAAATCCTTACAAATCCTTCAACCGAAATACTTCCTGTTTCATTGGGCTTTTTGACCACTGGCTTATTTTCTTGTACGGGTTGTGTTGGTGCTTTATTTTCAGTCATGATATATTTACCTAGATCAAAGTCCACGTAGGAATCTTGCGGCTTTTGTTTCCGTTTCCTGCAATGGCACACCGTTGCTGGCAGTGTCTGCTCCGGGTGCGTACCAAGTTACTCCTCTGCGAACTAAAATATCTACTTCTACTCCGGCTGGAGGTGGCACAGTAAATTCTACTGTGACAGGGTTGTTAGCAGTTATAGTATACCCAGAAGTTTGTAACGTTCCACCAATGTACACTTGTACTGTTTCGTCTCTTATGGTGCTGTCTTCTTGAGAAATATCAATGTCATTGGCAACGTAAGTTGTGGTTGACCCGTCACCTAGTGTTTTATCAACCACAATATAATTTTGATATTCAGCTGGCAATAAATTTCCAGGTCCTATATTGTACACAGTGGCTCCTACTGCATGCGGAGCAGCAGCCGTGCCAGCAGTTCCTCTGAGCAAACTACTAACAGTATTGTCTACAGTATTTCTAACACGATACATGATACGTTCACCATCAATGGTTAGCGCACCCCAAACATTATCTGCTAGATTTGGCTCAATGAGAGCATTGGCATCAGCTACATAAATGATGTCATCTGTGGCCAGCACTGGTTGTACCAGTGTAGTCGTAGTATTTGATGTTATTCTATAGGTAGATTGAATACCGCGCATGTCTTGGAATATACGGAATGCCATTGCAGCTGGTACAACAAATTGTGTAAAGCTAGTTATCACCACCACTGATGTTGTATCAATTGGTGGTCCAGGTATGATTATTTTAGATCCGTCAACAACATATCCGTTGCCGTTGAATAGCCAGTAGCCATTTAGGGTTACTAAAATTCTTTCTGGATTTAAAATAATGCTTCCAGTGTCAAATACATTTACTTGAGTTGGAACTTCGGTGCCATAATCAAATGATCCTGAAGTGTTGTTTACTGTGGCTGAGTCAAAATCAGTTGTGTCAAATCCTTCACCAACAAATACGCCAGTGGTTTCAGGTCCTACCCATACTTGAGTTAGTAATTTTTGCTCAGACGTATCATTCCAAGTTATTATTTCAATGATGTCTCCAACTTGTGGACTTAGTCCAGCACTTGGCAAGAATGTTAATTGATCACTGGATATGGAATATTGCGCATCTGTGCTGACTGAAATCAGCACAACAGTTCCACTGGCGGCCGGATCTGTTAATGTTATGGTTCGCACTGACGATCCGTCCCATGCATCAACAACATAGTCAACATTTTGAACCAGAGATTGACTGTTTACGTAAACGGAAACATCAGCATCAGCAATGCTTCCTTGACTGTAACCGCCGCGATCAGGCAAATAGTACACAGTTTGTACGCCATCGCTGACGTAGTTTACACCAGCATATGGCCGTGCGCGAACTCCGTTTCGCATAACAATTATGTTAGCTGGGTTAGTGCCTTGTAAACTATTTGTTAGTGTGTATGTCAGCACAGTAGAATCTGTGATTATAATAGTTTGAAATACTGGCAAACTCCAACTGTATGTTGGACCTGTTGCAGCATAACCAAGACAGGTCAAGTTAATTCTGTCTGTTGAGCCAAATGAATATGCAAAATTTATTTGTGTTTTATTTTCGGAATAATATGCATATGTGTAATCAACCCCTTCAACCAGTGGACCATACTCACCGTCGTAGATAACAAAGCCACTAATAGCACTGATAGGGAATGGTATAATTATGATATTGCCAATGTCTGAGCCGATATAAGTATCGCTCATTAGTTGATTTCCGCCACCTGTGGCCACAACTGCAATTTGTATAATATCGCCTGCACTTGCACCTTGTGTTAGTGTAAAATTATAATTTACCCAATCATATGCACTTGGCTCTACACCAAGTCCAGTGGTAATATTCCATGTCAATATGACCATTGGAAATGGTAACAAATCTCCAAAGTATGCCACAGGATTTGTTGGATCGTAGATGTATCGTTTTCCAACAAAAGGAAATCCATGCCCTCTACCAAGCCAATCTGCGCCAGGAGTTGTGTAAACTCTAAAATCTAGTGTATCAAATTCGGCACCAGGAACCAGTTCTTCCGGAGCATGACTGCTATAAGGACTGATGTAGGCTCCACCTGCAACATTTATATCAGTTGGTCTTGTTCCGAGATATATGTCAAGGTAAGAACTGCTATACTCAGTGTCAAGTATTGCAGGATCATATGTGACAAATCCTTCTGGACTGATAAAATAATTATCCCAAGTATTAATATCAAAATTACCAACATCAAATCCAGTGTTTTGTTGATAACTTGGTGCAGCAACCTGTACTCCAGGATAATCAATTCCATTGATTAGCAATGGTAAACTTAGTCCAGGTTGATCAGCAGTAGGAGTATAAAATCCCATGGTACGATTAACACCACTCAATGAATCTGCACTGACCAAAGTCCAACTACTTGGTAGGAATTTTGGAGCAGATTGTGTAGTTTTTGCACTCCATACCACATTCACATAACGTACTTGTGTGCCTTGTGTATAAACCACATTGGGTTGCCACTCTACTATGTTGCTCTGATATTCGTATCTATCATATTTGATCACAGTACGGATTGATCTAACAAGACCGTTGTTCATTTGTGCTACTAAAATTGCACCAGACCCAGTGGAAGATGAAAGTGTAATCTGTGCAGTGGTACTATACCCTACACCTGGAGTAATGATGTTTATGGCAGTAATTTGTCCCGACCCATTGACTGTGGCAGTCATAGTGGCTGGAGATACACAGGTGCCAGTTACAATTACAGTAGGAGGATTATTGTAATCATACCCAGATCCACCATTGACCACAACAACATCTTGAATCTCTAACAAGTAATTGTTGTACCATTGATTCCAAGGAAATTTTAACCAAACAGCAGCATTGGCGGCCGCATCACTGTTGAAGTTTTCTGTACTACTCAATGAACTTGTATAAGGTGTTAGTACTGGACTTACAAACTGCGGAATCTCTAAATCAGTGTCCCAATAGGCTGGCACATCATAATCTGTCAATGAGCCTGCATATGTGTCCATGCCATCGTAGATAAGATTAAAATTCAGTATTTGAGTATGATATGGTTTGACTTCTTGAATATAACTTTCAACGAAAGTTTGATTCTGAGGTTGATACAACTGATATGGCAACAGGGCCTGTAGATTATGATCTACATCAATGTAACTGGTTTTTATCAACCATTCTGGTGAAGTGAATTCACTGTAGATAAAGTTAAACATCAAAATCAGTGATTGGTTGCGTTCTATTAGCAGATCATCTATGTAAATTTCTTCGTTTAACGCACGAATGATCTGGCGAGTTTCAATCACAGGTTCCTGATCAAAATATTGTGCATCAAATACTTCAGCATCAAAACCATATGGGCCTAGCGCATAGTTCCATAGCACCGAATCAAATTCAATAGTGCCGTCTTGAAGAGCCACACGAGTCCAACTGGTAACAGTTCTTTGATAGATTTCAAATTTACCTTGGCTGTTGGCATTGACTTTTACACTGCTGCCAATGGGTGCAGTTGCCAGCGTTAGTGTGCTAAGATCTGCGTAATTGGCCACTGTGGCCACTATCTGTGTGGAACTGTTGTAGCCTGGCAGGTACCAGGTAATGTACGTCCAGTACAATGGGGTATCATAATTTTGTATGCGTACCAAATCAAGCACTCGCTGACCAAGTGCGCTGCCCTGTGCAACTTCATAAATTGTCCAACGACCGCTTTGACTTGAATCTGAATCAACCAAATACAAATAGCCCAATGGAACTTGTGCAAGATTTTGATAACCCAGTACTTCTAAATTAGGCACTTCAAAATTCCATGCTCCTGTATTAGGTGCTGGTTTTGATTCTGAACTGTTGAGTAAATTAAAACTACGGGTTTCTGAGATAGGATACTGTGCCAATACGTTGTTTGCTCGTGTCAAATAATTTTGTAATGCTACAAATCTATCAGCAAACATGCTTTGACGTGGTCTGAATTGAACTCCGTACTGTTGTCCAGGACTTAGCATGGGATCTGGTACAAGATTACCCAATGTATCTACACCACAAAAACTGTCTAGTAATTTGCGATACAAATTGGCATTTAAAAAACTATCTGGACGACCGTCGGCGATAAAAGCATATTCTGTGTGAACGTCAGCCGTGGTTGCTTGCCGATCATATCCAACATGTAAGATAGTGTCTTGAGCTGACAATAAACTGTTGGCATTATAAATTGCAATAGTATTAGCATTTAATCCAGCAATGTACGGAATACCACTGCCAATCGGGTTTGAAATATAGCCAGCAATACCTGTGGTACTAAGAGTTTTTCCTACTGCGGTGTTTATTGTAGATATTCCTCTTACCCAGAAGTAATAATTTGTGACAAAAATTCCGTTTACATCCACAGTGGTTGCCACAGTATAGCTGATTGTGCTAAGTGGAGTACCTTGACCTGTGTAATTTACAGGTGCCACTGAACTTTCTATCCACTGATAAACGTCCACATTACTGCCTGGAAATAATTGTGCCCAACGTTTACTAGCATACACAATGTCATCTTGGTTGGGATTGATAAATCTCACGCGGTTGGTATCCCACCAAATTTCTCCCACGTGGGCGGCACCCCAACTGGTTCCCACATTGTGCACTGAACCTTGATTGTAGTTTGCAGGATCCACTGCACCAATGTAATCTATATTTTGTCTTGCGGCGCCTAGTATCTTTCCTTGAAGCGGATCAATAAAGTCATAATATGTTTGTGTACTGTTCAACAATTTATCGTAGCTGTAAACAGAATCCAACAAGTTTGTATCTACCACTGGTTGTTGGTAGTATTTTACTTCCCAGGCAAGTGCTCCTGTGGGATTGTCATACACATAAGCTTCGCCGTAATTTACTGTGCTGTCTCCAAGATCGCTGCCGGGTGCGCCCACTAATAAACGTCCGCTGACATAGTTAACTGCGGCACCAAACATATCACCTGTTGACAACTTACTGTTGTACACTTGTTGTCCAAATACAAACGCTCCAGGATTCATTATCGAAACAGATGCACTGGGCAAATAATCAAATGTATACACTACTCCGCTATTAACAATAGGATCAAAGAAGGTTGTGCTTCTTTCGTCAAAATAGGTAGATCCTCCATCAAATGTTTCTCTTTCATAAACATTACCGTTTGGTGCACCAACTACAATATTGATTGCTCCAGAGTTAACACTGATGCTGGATCCAAATTGTGCATAATCAGTTGGTGCAGGACTCATAATGTCTTGCGTCCACACGTAGGTATTAAATCCAATTGTATCAAATGCACTGTTTATCAAACCTGGCAGTACACTGAGTTTGTTAAACGGTGACGCAGATGTTGCATTTATCACAGACACAGTCATTCTGCCAGACACCACAACAATGGTAGAATTTTTTGCTGGAGCAGTGACAAATATTATTTGTTGAGTGGTATTATTATAGGTGTAGTTTACACCAGCAGTTTGTAATGTTGAATTGACATAAACCACTGTGGTGTAAGAATCAGCTGACGAATAGATAGATCCTACATCATATGTTTGTGTAACTCCGTCACCAACAAATGTAACATCTGTAGATAATGTAGCAACAGCATTTGGTACGTTGGCAGCATTTATTGCAGCAACAACACCTGCAATGTTGTTATTTGGGCTGGCAGGCACTGCGATCTCAATGTCATTGACTCTGATAGTATGGCCAGCTATCAATGTAGGATTGGCTATGGTTGATGTGGTAACACCGTATACTCTGCTTTGATTAACTTGGCGTTCAACCATACCCGATTGTGGCACTCCGCTTTGGCTGCTCAAAGGTGCACCAACGTACACACTGCAATTATTAGGGCATATAGTGACTGCATACCCAAATGCTGATTGTGCTGCAGGAGTGTTGGCTGTTATTTTTTCTACTAGTTGGAATTGATTGGTTTCAATTGTTAGTATATCGCCAATGGTCAGTACAACGTCAGAATTTAATACAATATTACTTCCACTCACAGTAAAATCACCGTTGAAATATTGTGCACTATTTGTTAAGTATGCATTGTTCAATAATACAGCAACAGGATCAGAATAAGTTCCTGGTATAACGTAAGTGGTTTGTGCAATATTAGTTATTTGATAACTGACAGAACTACGATTGTATACATAAACAGCACCAGCATGTTGTAATGTCCCTGCGCTGTCATCAACTGCACCAATTATTATTTGTCTGCCATCTGTAGATGTGGCTATACTACTGCCAAACACTGCACCAGCTCCAAGACCGCTAGCAGTTATTGAACTAATGTATTGCCAATATGTTCCAGCAGATACTTCAATGTCCGCGCCAGCAGACGGAATTGTATTGAATTCCAACAGTCCAGAATCCAATGAACTATCACTGTTAAAATCATAGTCAATGTGTGGGCGTTGTAGTACTCCGTCGACCAGCACTGTGAATGAATATATGTCAGATACAGTATAAAAATAATCAACCAATGCAAATCCGTTGTTTGTACTGACTCCACTGCCAGCAAATGTAAATACTGTAATTTTTCCTGCAGTAACAGCAGTTACAGTTATAACCAAATTATTTGCACTTGACCCATTAGGACAAATCTGTGTGTAATTTATAGTCAGCGTGTTACCTACTGCATAACCACTACCACCAGCCGATAAAGTAGGATTATACACTCCCCGAGTGTTTACTACTGTAAATTTAGCACCAGTGCCAGATCCAGTGGTTGAGTTTTGCTCAATGTTATAATAAACTTGACGATCAATTTGTGCTGCTCGACGTCTTGTTATAATAATTGGTTGTCCAGCAGCAGGTGCGGTAGTAAATTGTACCGAGTTGGAATTGATAGAGTAGTCAGTACCATAAACGGCTATAGTATTATTAATTAAAACTATTAGTTGTTCTGGATAACTTGGATTTGCTAGAATTGAGTCTGACCAGTTGAATGATGATGTAGTGCCATTACTTGTGTACGTAACCGTTTGTACTGGCACATCAACCCGGCCGTAGGCATAGACTGTGTTAGCGCCTGGAGCACTGATATACATCCAGTGCTCATCAAGACTTATTGCAACTTTTGATCCAAATTGCGTAGGGCCAAAATTCTGATCTGGTGCTACCAACAATTGTGTTTGTTCATAATCGTTTGTACCCGGAACTTGATACAGTACCGTTGCATATCCAGCATTATTATTACTGGCGCTGGCACCTGCTATGGCCCAATTTTTGTCGCCAAACATAACACTATTACCAAAACTTGCTGCATTTGTTGCAGATAAGGTTAATGGTATATTATCTATATAAGGAACAGTGTCAGATTGCCTATAAGTGTAAATTATTCCTGCCCCAGAATTAGCTGCTGGTGCACCAACAAGTACACTGTAATGATTTGTTGTTTGACTGATACTGGTAGCAAATAAAGAATTTGTAAACAACTCATAAGGCACTAGTGTGTCAGTGACCGTGAAAGGAGCAGTTTTTTCTAATACTTCCCAATGACCTGCACCGTCATTGTCTACCCAGGCCAGTGCTCCAGGCACAAGATCATTGACATAAGGCAAATTTTGAATGTCGCTGGCTTGAGCAACTCGAGTATTTTGCAAATAAAATACCAGGCCAGTGCCAGTGAGTTGACTTTGATTGGTATTGGTAAATGCAAATGCTACGACTACAGTGGTAGGAGACGGTACACTTAATACTCTGTACACACCATTTACAGCATCATTGAAATATTTTATGATAATGGTATTGCCAATGGCCAGTCCATGTGTGTTATTAAATTGAACTACGCTGGTTCCATTTAAATTGTTGCTTAACAATATCATTTGTCCAGGAATCTGAACACATTTGTAAATTCCCCAGTCGTAGCTGTTGATTTGTGCTACCCAGACCACTGTACCATTGCCAATGGTGCTGATACTGGCATCAAGATTGGCAGGATTATTTAGATTGAATACAGTTATATCCACATCATTGATATTGACATATCCTGCTGAGGGCAATGCAGTATCAAGATTTGTGCCGTATGTGGTTGGCAATATATTTGTTGTGGGTATGGCGTAACTTTCACTCCACAAATTACTCAAATAAATTGTTTGGTCGGCTTGGCTTGTTTGTCCGGGTTGAATAATTTGAACTGTACTTGGATTAGCAGTCAACAACGATTGATTGAGATTTATTTCAAACCAACTGCGATTGGCGTTGGCTCCGTAAGTCCCTACCAAAATTCCCCAATTTTCATATATGGCATACTGACCAGTTTCTCTTCCTAAGTCTGCTCTGGTAAACAATTCAGCACTGAGTCTTGTTCCTTTGCTGCCAATAAAGCCTTGATAAATTTGTACTTGACTGACATCATCAAGATTCAAATCAACCATGTACTGCCTTGGCCTGAATCCAGTAAGTCCAAATGCCAACAAATCGTTGTCGCTGGCCAAGTTGGCATCATAGATATTGTAGCTATTGGCCTGCTGATCAGCTTTATTGGGAATATTAGGCAACAGTCCTTGATCAATCATGGCATAGTTGCTCTTGACCCAGTTTGCGTAATCAAATGTTGTGGCAGGTTGTACAATGTTTAATGCACTCCAGTAATTGTTTTTGTAAATTACTATTTCACCTTTGGTATATTTTACGTTGGGTTGCCACTGAATAACATTGTTTTGATTTAAAATAAAACCTTGTGCGTTTAGTGTTCCATCCCAGTCGCTGCTGATACTGGCTTTCCATGCCACACGATTTTGACGTTCAGCTGTTGTAGGATCATAAATCAAATCGTTAAAAATACTTACATTGTCCAACACTGCCATGTTTTCATAGTCAGTGAATTTTAAATCCAAATACGAAATAGTTTGATTTGTGGAGCTGGATATTGTGAAAGAGTCACCATATCTTTGTATGATCAAATTTCGAGAATTAATTGATTGTTTGTTCTGATCAGTCAACTGATTTTCAGGTGTCAGGCTTGTGACCGCGGCAACAACCGCTCCGGGTTTGTATACTGTGATTTTACTAGCACCAGGATTCAAATTGATAATAGTACCTGGCGCCCAGCCTTGTTGACTCCAGTACAAGAATTCCTGGGCCATCTGTGCCCAGTTAAGCACATAACCATTTTGTATGCCGTCAAATGTCATGCCTTGACTGGTTAAGAATACACCATAACTCAGAATAAAATCCACAACAATTGTGGAATTATTAAAATTGTATCCATAAGGAATATTAATTATGTTGTTGGTGTACTGTGCAGGAACTGTTACTGTTGTTCCGCCGGCACTGACAGTTTGTATTGGGCCGTTAACAGCACTGGCCACAATTGGAAAGTATGGTTGTACATTACTATAACCATACACACTGAATCCTGAATCTAGCTGCTGAATTATCAGTGAACTATACACAATTTCACTCAAAGGTTGATTAGCGTACAACAATAGATTCCAACTCTCAGGCGGCAATAACAAGCTGGCATTTTGGCTTTCTGGGCTGGACTTTTCTAAATAGATATTGGCATATTTTTTATCCGTAAATGCAGCCATTCTATAGCAAAGTCTCACATCAAGATTAGCCAGATCTTGAGTCAGTGCAGATGTTGAATTAATACCAAGCAATTGATTGTAATCAATGATCCAATTGATATAACTGGCTTTACTGACACCATTGCCGTAGACTTGCACTTCGTTGGCATTTATTCTGTAACGACCGTTGTACAAATATTGATTAAATTCAGCACTGTATTGATACAAATCTCTGTCAACAAACAAACTAAAAAATTCTGCTGGGCGTGTCAGTGCCAACAATCGCATGACTGCAAATGGATAACTTGAACTAGACCACCAGGTAGCTTCAGTTGGACCACCATCGCCTACTACCCAACTCTTGCGCCAGGAATTAGGATTGTACAATCCTACTACGCTTTCCAGTGGGCTCAATAACACGCCTTGTGAGTCGACTGGAATAACTGTGGTCAGTCCAGGACGTACATATCGAGGATTGATATAGGGAGCCACAGGGTCTGCTACATATCCAGCTTCGAGATCTCCCCACAACACCAAGTTGTCGCTGGTGTATGGCACAGGACCGTATCGTGCGGTCCACCAAGAAGGTTGTTCAGAAAAGCCCAGCATTTCCCACGGAGTCAAGTTAGGACTGGTAGTATCATAGAAATACCGATAAATGCCGCGCCATGCACCCAGCAACGACTCTTCGTTGATCTTGTTGCCAGCAACGCTGTAGTTGTAGGTGAACGGATTTGACGCAATATAATTTTGTGTCTTGTAATCTACTTTGTTTTGCCCAACCCAACTTAAAAAACTTTCACTGAGTATTTGTGTGATCTGCGCTTGTGTATAGTCGGTGGTTCTGAAGAATCCAGGTATGACATCTTCGGGAACCAGTGGCACAGGATTTCCATCGTTTTTAAGATTGTCGTAGATTCGACGTTCAAATTCAAGTAAAACTTCGTCTCTAAAATCTCCGTAACTGACAGTTATGCTACCATCGTGTCCTTGTATTACCAAGGTCGGATTTAGATAGTTTGTATCATAAAATATCTCAGGTTTGAATTTAGGATACAACCCTAATTTGGTTGGTGTGTTGGGCACAAAGTTTCCAACAGTGTTGCTGTATTCGTTGATAGTAACAACATCTCCGACGTTCAACGGCACAGTTATAGTTAGTACCGGACTATCAGTAGATACTACATAATCATAATTTCTTACCAACAACGTGTTGTTGACATATACCAGTAATCCCAAATAGTTAGATTCAGTGAAATTGTATGTCTGTACTGTGTTAAATACCGACGTTGTAATTTGAGATACTGTTGTGGAATTTGAAATAAATGTTGTGCCGGTGGGCAACATGTCAGACCAGTAAAACGGATTTAAACTGGTTCTACCTGAGGTAATTTGTGCTATTGCCGAATCCAGAATTTCTGGAATAGTCATTGTTCCGTAGTCATTGCTGACCACAGTGGTCAGCAACTGCGATTTAAATTTAATATATTCACGACTGTTAAAATCCAAACTTGCAAATATATCATAGTTGGGATCGCGCAGGAAGTAGCCGGCCAGTGTCAGTGGCGAACTTTGTTGCAGTATCTGCAGGCCATAAGGAATTATATTACCAAGATCTCTGGTGTTATTTGCACCAATTACAGGCCCTTGTAATCCAATTAGATTTTGTGCAATGGTACTGTAATGATTACGAATGGTACCCAGCGTGAATTGTTTGCTGTTGTTGTTTAACGGATTATTTTCCAAGTTGATCGGAACTTGGAAAAATCCTTGCGAGCTGACTTGATCACTGAGAACTTGTATTTCGATCAAGTCTCCAGGAGTGTACGCGGTCAACCAGGTAATTGTAGTGGTGTTCGTTCCTACACTGACTCTATAGTTATAACTTTCTTGGAAAGTGGCATTTACAAAAACTTGCACTGCCGGCACTACATCGCTAGTACTAACTGCAATGTCCAATTGTGCTGGAGATCCGTTATAGGTAAATTGGAACTGTTGTCTAATCTGGCTTTGAGACACTGCCGTTTGCCAACCGATTTCTCGTTGATAAGTCAATCTTGAGCTGTACTGGCGTACAAACCCCGAACTCAATGGCACTGTTTGTCCAGCATTGTTTATGGTATAGTTAAACGAATCAGCGTATAAATTATTGTCAAAAACAATATCGCCGATGTTGGTCAAACTCAAATAAGTCAACGGAAATCCCAAATACAAATCCAATGGCCCAGATCCTACCGCGTAACTGAACAATGAGCTACCGCGGAAGGTTGTGCTGGGATATGTAGCAGAATCACCAAAACTGACGCCATTGGCATCATAGATATCAAATTGCGGTGGTTGATTAACATTGAGTTTTTGTTGTTCTTCGATCCAGTTAATGCCATCGTATCTAAAACTTTGACCTTGCAGAGTATTACCATTCAAGCACAACACACTCTGATCAACCAATGCAGGACTATCAGTGGTGGGAATTAAACTGATCAGCGGTTCTGGAATCAAAGGAGGAACAGTGTCAGGAGTAATAAAACTGACTTGATAAATTGTTCGTCTGACAACAGGATCTAAATCAGCTGCAAAAATAACTCTGCTGCCATTGACCAACTGATAACCATCGGTGCCAAATCCAATGCTGCCATTTACTGTTCTAAGTGCGTCCGTTTGTGAGAAATCAACAATGTTTACAGGTGCTTTGCCTTCTGTACCAAAATTAAACAGTCGTGTGCCAGCACGGAATTCTAATATGGGACGACGTGCTCGGTAATGATTGTCTAGTACAGGAACTGTGTTGTTGTAAGCCGCTGATTGAGTAATAACATCAACCTGAAACCAACGGTTACTGCGTGACCAAGGATTTAAATCGCCGCTGGCTCGATTTATTGTTATGTAATCAGGAACTATAGGCCCATTTAATGTGGAATCACTGTCAATTGTTGCGTATTCTTCTTCAATATACAGTTCCGGCGTTACAAAATCAGTGGTAGGTAATAGTTGAATTGCAGTGCCAACACCTTCAACATAATAATAATTGTTTTCATAATTTGCTGGGCTGGTAGTGCCACGGAACACAACTTTCATGCCATTGGTAAAAGTCACTCCATTGGGACTGGTATATGTTGATTTGCCAATGATAGTACTAATATCCAATGTGGATGCAGAAGTTTGATCAATTAATCTAATCTCACCAAAAATATT
>Ga0316226_1001415_pt1 | contig 26073 bp, 18 predicted proteins | sample TBH18017metaG_FD_206009 | JGI IMG/M metagenome (GOLD analysis project Ga0316226, IMG submission 206009) | Freshwater microbial communities from Trout Bog Lake, Wisconsin, USA - TBH18017 | ecosystem: Environmental > Aquatic > Freshwater > Lake > Hypolimnion/Profundal zone | place: USA: Wisconsin...
ACACCATTGGAATTGGCTTTACGTGTTAGTAAGCCTAAAGCAAATACGCCTGGTAGACCGCCACCAATTAAGGCTAAGAGTTGCAGGTACTGATCCCAAAGTGATTGAACATTCAAACTCGCTATATAAAGAGCCATAATCATTGCTAGAAGCCCTGCTGCAAAGGTCGCCCAGCGTGCGAAACTCACTTGTGCTTTATCGCTTTTATTAGGGTAGAGTAAATCAAAACAATCTATTTTAGCTATCGTTGCTGTAGAGTTAATAACGCTACTAATCGTACCCATTGATGAGGCAAAGATACCTGCAACAATTAAACCAATCAGACCGTGTGGTAATTCGTTAACGATGAAATAAGGAACAATCGCATCAGAGGTTGGAAGTGAATTTAAATGATCAGGATGTACTTGATAAAAGGCCCATAAAGCCGTGCCTAAAAAGAAAAAAAACAGCGCTGCAGGTATAGATAGGACAGCGCCTAATAGGACGCTGTTACGCGCTGACTTAACATCTGGTGTAGAGAAAACGCGCTGCATGAGTGGCTGATCTCCAACTTGCTGAAAAATACTGCCCAAACTCATTCCTATAAAGACCCAGATGGTTGGTTCATTTAAATCTAAGGCCCATGAGGTTGCTTGTAGTTTTTGATGCGATTCTGCTACAGCGAATATACCTGAGAGTCCATGGGGTACGCCGTGAATGATTTGGTACATTACAAAGAAAAGACCACCAAATAAGATAATAGACTGTGCGACATCTGTCCAAATAACTGCCTCAAATCCACCGCCTATAGCGTATGCAATGGTTACGCCGCCAATTAAAATGATACTGCCATATACGTTAAGTCCAGTGACCTGAGATAAAGCAAGTGATGGAAGTAAGAGTACTACACTAATGCGACCTAGTATTTTTAATAGTAGAGTAAGAATGGCTCCAAGTACTCTTACTTTACGACTGAATCGTGATTCTAAGTATTCAAATAAGGTGGTGATATTTAATTTTCTTAAAAGGCTAACAAAAACAAATGCAATTAAGACGGTTGCTATACTCTGCGCAGGTGTTGAACCAAAGGAGAGCCAGTTTTTTGAGTAGGTAGTGGCTGGTATAGCCATAACCGATATGCTACTTTGACCTGTTGCAAACCAACTTATGCCTGCTGCCCACCAAGCAGTTTTCCCTGCACCACGTAAAAATTGATCAGAAGAAGTTTTGTTTTCAGTTTTATTCTTTCGAACGATCCAAAGTCCAATGGCTATATTGAATAAAAAATAGGCAATAAGGATGCAGTAATCGAGGCTGTTTAATGTTCTTATGCCAAGTGCTGCAAAAGGTAGAATCATGGGGAATTAATTCTAGGGGATTATCCTAACAAAATGATCACTCTTTGGGACTAATGCACCTAAAAAATAGCGCTTATTCAGAAACTTCAAGGCTCTTTAAAACTTCATCTATCGTTCGGAGACTTTGAGGGGGTACAAAGCTGTTAATTCGGTGAATTACTTGCTGAATAATTCCATCAGGGCAGGAGGCTCCGCCTGTAATTAATATTTTATGCGGCGTTTTACTTAAACCCTCTGGCCAAAGTGGCTTAGTCACAAAACGATTAGCGCTAGTATCTAAATGTTTAGCTGGAAAAACGAAATGTTCTACAGATTCAAGGGAGTGAATATTTTCCTCACTTTGGATGAAGAATGCTTTATCTTTTAACTTTTCTGCACAGAGGCGATAAAGCTGATAGGTATTGGAAGAGTTGCGGCCTCCAATGACAAACGCAGCATCGACTTCCTGTTCTAGTGCCTTAGCGAGTGCATCTTGGTTAACTTGGGTTGCATAGCATAAGGTGTCAGATCTGCCGCTTCCTCCTACGCGTACATTTGCCTCATCATTTCCGTAGCGAGCGCTAAAGCATTCACGAAGATGAGCTATAATTTCACGTGTTTCGTTTACGAGTAAGGTTGTTTGGTTAACGACAGCAATACGCTCAAGGTCTTTATCTACATCAAAGTTGGGGGTATGTTTGCCGGCGAAAATACGGTAGAAGTCTTCTTTTAACTTAGAGTCCTTGGATTTAATGATTTGTCCAAGAAGCTGAGCTTCCTCCATGTTGCGGACAATTACAGCTGGGGCGTAGCGCTTTGTATTGGAGAATGTTGCTTTCGTTTCTTCGTGTTCGTATTTACCGTGAATAACAACCGTATAGCCTTCTCGTCCATAAACGCGTGCTGCTTTCCATACTTTTTCTACAAGCATGCACGTTGCGTCGTGGTTAAATACAGCGACACCTTTTTTAACGAGTTTAATTTTGTCTTCATCCGTGGCTCCAAAAGCGGGTATGATAACAATATCATCAGGTGTGAGTGTATCCCACAACAGGGGACGAGACTCGGTAGTTCCATCTATTCCATAAGGAATACCTTTTTCGGATTGGAGATATTTAAGACCACGTTTGAGTAGGTCCGCATTTACAAAGGGATTATGAATTAATTCAGAAAGCATGAAAACCCGACGATTAGGGTTTTCTGATAGCGTTTCATAGGCGCGTTCGATCGCATTTTTTACACCTAAGCAAAATCCAAAATGGCTAGGTATAACGTATTGAATAGGACCAAAATTAAGGTGTACGGGATTGTCAGCCGTGCGCTCGTGACGCCTTGCTAGCGTTTTAATCGCAAGACAGAGCTTTGACTGATAAAGTGCACCTGCCTCTGCATCAGGAACGTAGGCTCTAGCATTACGTTCTTTTTCAGGTCTAAATTTATAGATGAAATCATTCTCGCCTAAGTGCAGATATGGAATCTCAGCGAGATAGGGCTCTAGCCTAGGGAGTATTGCGGCTAGAGAAGGGGCGAGTGACTCTTGCGTTTTTTCAAGTGTCTCAAGAGTAAAAAACTCAACCTCACTATCTTTAGACTTACCCTCTACTTGCACAAAATAAACGCGGTAGGTTCTGCCACCCGCTTCAATTGCACATTTTTCCCGAGGAGTTGTGTGTATGCTATACGATGACTCAAGACGTGAAACGGCCATCGTCAGGTCAGTACCTGTAAACGGAAGTCCTGCTTTTGAACCTAATTTTCTCACGGCAAGTTGGTTGTTCGAGTTGAAAGCAAGAATGCAAATCAACTCAAAAGACGTGTTAGCCGTGCTCAAACTGCTCATGGGTTAGTTGTTATAGCTACTAAAGACAGATTCAAGAGCGCTTGGATTTTTACCACCACCCATAGCGAAGTCAGGTTTACCGCCACCTTTGCCATCAAGTTTAAGACTGAGTTCGTTTACGATCTTACCGGCTTGATGTCCTGCTTTAATCGCCTGTGGACTACAGAAAGTGATAACACCTGCTTTATCCGAAAATGCTGCACCTAGCATAACAACACCTTCTCCAAGTTTAGCGATTACTTGTGCTCCAAGAGCGCGTAGTGCCTCTTGGTTTTCTACAGTGACTACAGCAGCTATAAACTTTAGGCCGTCTTTTACTTTAGCTTTTTCTGCTAAACTATCTGCTAGTCCAGCAGCAGCCTTTTGTTCGAAGCTCTTAAGCTTTTTCTCAGTTTCTAATTTTTCGTTTACGAATTGCTCAAACCTGCGCTCAAGATCTGCAGGCGTTGTTTTTAAACGAGCGGCTAAGTTGTGTAGCTTCGCTTCGTTTTCTAAAATAAGAGCAACCGTAGCGTCACCAGCAACTGCCTCGATACGGCGAGTTCCTGCTGCTACAGCACTTTCATGGACAATTTTGATTAGGCCGATTTCTCCGGTTGTGAGTACATGGGTTCCACCGCAGAGCTCACGGCTATAGCCGCCGATATCAACCACGCGTACGACTTTACCATATTTCTCACCGAAGAAGGCGAGGGTACCCTCAGGCTTCTTGTCAAAGTCAACTTCGTAGGAAAGAACCGGAGCGTTATCTAAAACGCAGCCATTGATGAGTTGTTCTACTTCTTTAATTTGAGCTTCAGTAAGTGCCTCAAAGTGTGAGAAATCGAAACGTAAGCGGTCGCTTGCGTTGAGAGAACCCGCCTGACGTACATGTGTGCCTAAGACTTTACGAAGAGCCCAATTAAGCAAGTGAGTTGCAGTATGATGACGTTGAATGCTGCGTCTTCTCGTTAGATCTACAACGAGTTCTACTTCGCTACCTACAGTTGGTAACGCCTCTGCATTATTTAACTTATGTAAATGTCTCCCTTGTTTGTCTTTTAGGGTATCAACAATAGCAACCGTTGTAGTTCCAAAGCTTACGCTTCCGTGGTCACCTAACTGGCCACCCATTTCAGCATAGAAAGGAGTTTGATTAAAAGTAACGAAAGCAGCTTCGTCTGTTTTGATTACTTCTGTTACCTTCGCTTTAACTTTTCCCTTAGGTAATACATAACCTAAAAAGGTAGTTGGAATAATTTCGGCAGCTACTTCACCTTCTTTCGCTGCAACAACGACTTCACGTTTGAGAGCAGAGCGTCCACGTTCACGTTGTTTATGCATTTCCTGCTCAAAACCAACTTGGTCTACCGTGAGGTTACGTTCTGTTGCTAGGACTTGAGTTAAATCGAGCGGAAAGCCATACGTATCATACAGTTCAAAAGCAATCGTGCCAGGAACCGTCGTTGTTTTCGCTGTTTGTGCAAACTGGTTAAAGATAGCGAGACCACGATCGAGTGTTCTACCAAATGATTCTTCTTCAGAGCGGATTACGCGGCAGATAATGTCTTTTTGCTGAACGAGTTCAGGAAATACGCTTCCTAAGGATTCTACAACAGGAGTGACGAGTTGCTCAAAGAATCCTACTTTAAGACCTAGTTTTGTACCGTAGAGAATACCACGTCTTAAGATACGTCTTACAACATAATTTCTACCTTCGTTACCTGGTAGGATTTGGTCTGCAATGGCGCAGCTTACGCAGCGTGCATGGTCAGCCAAGACGCGAAATGCGATATCGATTTTAACTTGTTCACTCAGATTTTCACGCGACTGTGGAACTGTTGCTGTATATGTTTTTCCGGAAAGGGCAGCGATCTTAGTGAATAGGGGACTGAATACATCTGCTGCGTAGTTAGATGGATCTTTTGTGAAATCTTTGAAGCCTTGGGTCGTTGCATAAATACCTGCAACACGCTCAAAGCCCATACCTGTATCTACATGCTTTGCTTGTAGTGCTGAGAAAGTACCATCTATATTTGCATTAAACTGGATAAAAACGTGATTCCAAATCTCGATACAACGAGGGGAGCCTTGATTAACGAGTGCTCTTCCTTGAACTTCGTCATCGCTCGCTAAAAGATTAAAGTGAATTTCCGAACAGGGTCCACACGGACCTGTTTCACCCATCATCCAGAAGTTATCTTTTTTATTTCCATTAACGATATGAACTTTCGGATCTAAACCTTCTTTAATGAAGATAGCTGCCCAGATATCATAAGCCTCTTTATCGAATTCGGCAGGATCGTTCTTCGATTTATCCGGTGAGTAAACCGTAGCAAATAAACGCTTAGCAGGAATTCCCCAGCGCTTAGTGATTAATTCCCATCCCCACTCAATGGATTCTTTTTTGAAGTAATCGCCAAAGGACCAATTACCTAACATTTCGAACATGGTATGGTGATAGGTATCGAATCCTACGTCCTCTAGGTCATTATGCTTACCACCAGCACGTATGCACTTTTGTGTATCCGCAGCGCGCGTATTCTTGCCTGGTTTTACACCAGCCCAGCTTGCTACGTCTGGTTGCTTTGAACCTAAGAAAATAGGAACAAATTGATTCATGCCGGCGTTCGTGAAGAGAAGCCCGGGTGAATCAGGTAAAAGCGAGGAGGAGGGCACAAGGGTGTGACCTTTTTCTGCAAAGAAATCTAAAAATGATTTTCTAATGTCTGCGGATGTCATGAAAAATAAGCGTTAGAGATTGGCGATGATAGCATCTGTCATGGCTTTCGTGCCTACGGAGGCGCCACCGAACGCGATATCACCAGTACGGGTTCCACTGGTGACCGCTTTTTTAACAGCTGCTTCAATGCGTGTTGCTGTTTTGTTTAGACCAAAACTATAGCGAAGCATGAGGGCCGTGGATAAGATTTGTGCGCAAGGATTTGCTATGCCTTTACCAGCAATATCGGGAGCTGTGCCACCTGCTGGTTCAAATAATCCAAAAGGTAGTCCTAGTGAATTTTTAGAAGCACCTAAGGACGCAGAAGATAGCATACCGAGAGAACCGCAAATAACGGCCATTTCATCGGATAAAATATCGCCAAACATGTTTTCAGTTACGAATACATCAAACTGATTTGGATCACGCGCTAGTTGCATAGCTGCGTTGTCAACGTACATATGGCTTAACTCAATTTCAGGAGCGTGCTTAGCAATATACTCAGTAGCTGTTTTTCTCCACAAAACGGAAGTTTCTAGTACGTTTGCTTTGTCGACTGAGCAAAGTTTATTCTTACGTGCTTTTGCTGTAGCGATCGCAGTATCAAGAATGCGTTCAATTTCTGATTTACGATAAACCATGGTGTCAACGGCTTGAATGTCACCGTTTGGCAGGGTTGTCGTTTCTTTTGGAAGACCAAAATAGAGACCACCGGTTAATTCACGAATACAGACGATATCAATACCGTTTGGAATGCGGTTACTCTTTAAAGGAGATGCGTCAGAGAGTTCTGGATACAAAAGGCCAGGACGTATGTTAGCAAATAAAGTGAAGTGCTTACGAAGTGGCAAAAGTGCTGCACGTTCTGGTTGTTCCTTAGGTGGTAGTTTTTCCCACTTTGGTCCACCAACCGATCCAAATAAAATGGCGTCACTTTGTTCGCAGATTTTTAAAGTTGAATCAGGTAGAGCCTTGCCATGGTTATCAATTCCGGCACCACCTACGTCTGCTAAGGTATAGTCTAACTTTAAATTGTCCTGTTTAGCTACGTGTTCAAGAACACGTAGAGCTTGGGTCATGACTTCTGGACCAATATAGTCACCTGCTAGGACAGAGAATTTTAACGTAGTTTGTGCCATGGCTTTAGAGAAATGGTTATATGAGTTTAATACCTAGTTAGGATCTGTGGTTTAGGCCGAAAAGGAGGCCGTAACAGATGTCTAAACAGGAGGTAAGAACGTGGCAGGTTAGGGGTATTGCTGGCAAGGTGGTTTTCATGGCTAAAAAATCGCTTTAAATCGGTTGCAACAGGTCAAAACCTGCAGTTTTCTTCGCTCTAATGAATGTTTACCATCTGCCTTCCGGTATAATCCAAACCAATGGGTATCTCCTTACCGAGCCTAAGTTAGGAGAGGCGGTATTAATTGATGCTCCAGGTGAAATTTGGGCTAAAATTAAGCCAATTTTGGCTAAGGATGGCTGCAAATTAACACAGTTATGGATAACCCATGGTCATTGGGATCATACTCAAGGGGGCGCTGAGGTAGTATCGGCTACCTCGGCTAAAGTAATTGCCCATAGTGAGGATAAAGTCCTTATCGAATCACCCACGGTTATGAGTAAGTTTTTAAATGGCGAAATTAAGCTTACTCCTGTTCATGTAGACCATTGGGTAAAGCAAGGTGATACGCTTTCGGTATTAGGTACAACGGCTGAGGTCAGGCATGTACCAGGCCACTGTCCAGGTAATGTTTTATTCTATTTCTCTGCTTTAAAAACTGCTTTTGTGGGCGATGCTTTATTTAAGGGAAGTATTGGTCGTACGGATCTACCAACGGGAGATTTTGACCAATTAGCTCATTCGATTAGAACGCAGATTTATACACTGAGTGATGATACACGGGTTTTATCGGGACATGGTCCTGAAACCTCCGTAGGCCAAGAAAAAGCAACGAACCCGTATGTTAAGCCTCTTTAAGCTTTAACGAATTAAAAAAAACGTTTGGCTTATAGGTATGTCCGCTAACGCACTGGATGAGCATTTCATGCGCAGAGCGCTTGATCTTGCTATGCAAGGTTGGGGTAGAACGCATCCTAATCCTATGGTGGGTGCTGTCATTGTAGAAGATGGTACTATTGTTGCTGAAGGATTTCATGCTAAGGACGGTGGTCCTCATGCTGAGCGAGTTGCTTTATCACTTTTAGGTAGAAAGCCCAAAAGTGGGGCAACAATGTATGTAACACTTGAACCTTGTTCTACACATGGAAGAACAGGAGCTTGCACCGACGCAATTATTGAATCCGGTATCAAGCAGGTAGTTTTTGGTGCCACAGATCCAAATAAAGAACACTCAGGAAATGCGGAAAGTGTTCTTCGGAAAGCAGGGATTAAGGTTACCTCAGGAATACTTGCTTCGGAGTGTGAAGATTTAAATTTAATTTTTAATCACTGGATTACGAAAGGTGAGCCACTGATCGCCGCAAAAGCCGCGGTTACTCTTGATGGAAGAACAGCTACACGCTCTGGAGATTCTAAATGGATTACATCAAGTCGTGCACGACTTGATGTACACCGCTGGAGACGTCTTTTCCCTGCTATTGCCGTTGGTGCAGGTACCGTAGCTAAAGATAACCCAAGTCTTACCGCACGCTTACCTGGAGAGGAAGACTGGTGTCCCTATCGGTTTGTTTTTGATGGTCGCTTACGTACTGTTAATGACCGTGCAATGCCCTCACTTTATACTGACGACTTTAGAGAAAAAACGATTGTTGTTACTACACAGCACGGAGGTCTGGGTTATGTTAGGAAATTGAAAAGCTTAGGTGTTCAGGTGTGGACGTGTGAGTCTGAAAATCAAAGAGTGAGCCTTAAAGAATTTAAAAAGAAGTGTATCGAAAATAAAATAACAGGCGTTTTTTTTGAAGGTGGGTCTTCTCTCTTAAGTGAATTAGTGCAGTGTCGTCATATCGATTATTTGTTTCACTACGTTGCTCCTGTTTTTTTGGCAGATGAACGTGCTAAACCGGAATTTGGCGGCTTGCGTATAGATAAGATTGCTCAGTCAATTCGCTTAACACATATAAAGCATGAAGTCTTAGAAAATGACTTTCTTATTCGCGGTAACGTGCAATATCCTGAGAAATTGCAGATTGATGAATCATCATTTAGTTTGGAGTAATTAAGTTTGAAAATCGTACTCGCGTCCGGAAATTTACACAAACTTTCAGAATTTAAAGCGCTCGCTTTAGGTACGAGAACGGAACTTTCCCTTGAGTCAGCGAAGGCGTTTGGTGGAATGCCTTCAGTGGTTGAAGATCAAGGTAGTTTTATTGGGAATGGGTTAAAAAAAGCGCGTGCTTTACGCTCACTTGTCCCTGCTCCGTATTGGGTTCTAGCAGATGATAGTGGACTGTGCGTAGATTATTTAGAAGGAATGCCTGGTGTTGAATCAGCTTATTACGCAGGACCTAGTGGGGACGCTAAGGCCAATTTAGAAAAACTCGTTCAAGTGATGGCTCCTGTGCCAGAAGGTAAGCGGGGAGCTCACTTCATATGCGTACTTATCCTTATTTCGCCAGATGGTTTAGAGTATACCTTCGAAGGTAAAACCGAGGGCTATTTACTGCATCAACCTAAGGGGGGTGAAGGATTTGGCTACGACCCATTGTTTGTACCTCTTGGGTATACCCATACATTTGCGCAACTAACTGAAGATCAAAAGAATAAGATAAGTCATAGAGCTAAAGCGTGGTCTCAATGCGCGGCCTTTTTAGGACGCTAAATTCTTCGACATTCAGGCCATTGTGCGCTTTAGTGGTCGGTTCATACTATGCCGTCCTTTTATATCACCACCGCGATCGATTATGTGAACGGTTCGCCTCACTTAGGCCATGCCTACGAAAAAGTGCTTACCGACGTTATTGCACGCTACCGTAGACTCATGGGTGATAGTGTTCATTTCTTAACTGGAACAGATGAGCACGGTCAAAAAGTTCAGCAAAGTGCCCGTAAAAAAGGAATACCGCCTCAACAATTTGCAGACGAAGTGAGTGCGGAATTCCAAAGTATTTTGCCTAAGCTTCTTATTTCAAATGATGATTTCATTCGTACAACCGAAGAGCGTCATAAAAAAATTGTAAGGCAAGTACTTCAGCAACTCTTTGATAAAGGAGATATTTATCTAGGAGAATATAAAGGTTACTACAGTACACGTCAGGAACAATTCCTGCAGGAAAAAGACAGAAATCCTGATGGTTCATGGCCTGAAATTTTTGGTGAAGTAACAGAAATTATTGAAAAGAATTACTTCTTTAAATTAAAAGCGCACCAAGACTGGCTGATTGAATTTTTAACGAAAAATGAAAATTTCATTTTTCCTAAATACCGACAAAAACAAGTTCTAGAATTCTTAAAAGAACCTCTGAATGATCTATGTATTTCCCGTCCTAAGGAGCGCTTAGAGTGGGGTATACCACTTCCGTTCGATGAGAATTACGTAACCTACGTTTGGTTTGACGCACTTTTAAATTACTACTCTGCAGTCGCTGATAAACCAGGTGTGTGGCCAGCTGCATGGCACGTAATTGGTAAAGATATTCTTGTTCCGCCGCATGCGGTGTATTGGCCAATCATGTTGCATGCCGCTCAGATAGCACTTCCTAAAGGCATTATTGCCCATGGATGGTGGACACAGAGCGGTTCAAAGATGTCCAAGAGTACGGGTAATGCATTAAACCCACTTGATTTAGTCACAGAATTTGGAGCAGATGCGTTTCGTTTCTTTCTTATTCGTGAAATGAATGTGGGGCAGGATAGTGATTTTTCGCGTGATCAGTTTTTAGTTCGTTACAATAGCGATTTAGCAAACGATTTAGGAAACTTGATTAATCGTACGCTGAATATGGCTAATCGTTTCAGTGAAGCAATAGTACCTCAGGCAGGTCCAGCAGAAGAGCATGAAAAAGAACTGCAAGAGTTGTGGGAAAAAACACGAGTTGAGTACTTAGCCTTATTTGAAACTTTCCAGTTTCATCAAGCACTTGAGAAGCTCTTTATTTTCATCAAATCAATTAACGCATACATCGAAAAGAGAGCTCCTTGGAAGTTAGGTAAATCACAGGATCCTAAAGATCAGCAGCTGCTCTTAACTACACTCGCAACGATGGCGGAGTCACTTAGACTTGCTGGTGTTGCGATAAAGCCAGTCATGCCTGCAACCTCAGATAAGATTTACTCTGTTCTGGGTATAAGTGCTGGAGCAGATTGGAATAAAGAACTGCACTGGAGTGGCATACTTACTGGAAGTAAAGTGGCTGAATCGCTTGTTTTATTCCCAAGGCCACAACCTGCTCAGCCAACCCAGGCAGCACCTAAGAAGTAATGGGCAAAACGTACTTCTGCGATGCTTACGTTACCGATAGATCTTAGTACGAATCGTAGTCCTGATAAACTTATTACTTTTTTAGAGGAGTGCCGACTAGATGCCCGTAGGCAGAAATCGGCACTGTTAGTTAGTATATCGCTTAAAGTTGACGGGTTAGATCCACTTGCCGTTTTGGAGTCAATTTTCGAAGCGAAGGAGCGCCATTTTTATGTTGAGCGCCCAAGTGAAGGTATTGCAATTGCGGGAGCTGAGGCTGTCTTAACTTTTACTGCATCGGGGGTTGACCGATTTAAGAAGTGCCAAGCTTTTGTAGAATCAACCTTAGTAACAGCGGTATCGGTTGGGGATATTAATTACTCACTTTCGGGGCCTCATTTTTTCTGCGCCTTTTCGTTTTTAAATGAAGCTGAAGCTGCTGATAGTTTTGAGGCTGCATCTGTCTTTGTTCCACGCTGGCAAGTGGGTATAGAGCAAGGTGTCACTGTCGCTGTAGCAAATATCGTGGTTGATGCAACGTGTGATGTAAAAGCGCAGGCAGAACGTCTTTTAAAAGCACACAGTAAATTTGGATCATTTGACTACTCACAGCCTGATTTTAAGTCAGATAGAGTACAGCATGTTGAGGTAAGTGATGTTAATTCAGAGGAAGTTTATAAATCCGCCGTAAAACAAACTCTTGAAAAAATTAAAGAGGGAGAAATTGAGAAAATTGTTTTAGCGAGAGCTAAGGATTTTAAAAGTAATAACGATTTTCATCCGCTTCGTATTTTAAATGGACTTCGTCAGCGCTTTGCACAGTGCTACGTTTTCTCAGTAGCGAATGGACGTGGACAAAGTTTTATAGGTGCAAGTCCTGAGCGCTTAATTAAATGCGATAAGGATAAGTTTTATACCGAGGCGCTTGCTGGTTCAGTTAAACGTGGTGCTACAGCAAGTGAGGATGCTTTTCTAGCATCCTCACTTCAAAAAGATGATAAAGAACTACGTGAACACGCTATCGTTGCAGATACGATTTACTCTCACTTGGCTGGACTAGGTTTAGTTGTATCGCGTGCTGAAAAGCCAGGTATTCATCGCTACAATCATGTCCAGCACTTACACACGCCTATTGAGGCAAAGCGTGATAGTAAGGCGAGTATCTTTGATATTCTTCAAAGACTGCATCCTACTCCTGCAGTGGGTGGTTTGCCTAGAGATATAGCTGTTTCTCAAATCCGCAAACTGGAGGGCTTTTCTCGAGGTCTATATGCCGGTGCTATTGGCTATGTAAATGCTACCGGTGAAGGAGAATTCTTTGTTGGTTTAAGATCCGCTTTAGTAGAGCAAAATAAAGCACGTGCTTATGCAGGGTCTGGTATTGTAGCAGGCTCATCCGAGCAGAATGAATTTAACGAAATAGAGTTAAAATTTAAAGCCATGCATGAGGCCTTATTAAGTTAAGCCATATTTGATTTTTAATAACCTTTTTGATTCACTAATACTATGTCTGAGCCAACTCTCGATTTTCGAAATGTTAATTCGCTATGGAGCAGTGTTCTTGTTGAAACGCTCATTAGAATGGGTGTTAGCTATGCGGTAGTATCTCCGGGTTCACGTTCTACGCCGCTTGCCTTTGCTCTTGCTCAGCATCCTAGTGTTGAGGCTATTCCAGTTTTAGATGAAAGATCAGCAGCGTTTTTTGCTCTAGGTCTTGCACGTCAATATTTACGTCCCGTTGTTCTTTTATGTACGAGTGGAACAGCAGGAGCTAATTATTATCCAGCAATCATCGAAGCCTATGAGAGTGGGGCTCCTCTCATTGTAATTACTGCGGATCGTCCTCCAGAAATGCGTGACTGTGCTTCAGGACAAACCATTAATCAGCAAAGTTTATTTGGTCACTACGTAAACTTCTATCACGAACTAGCGGTACCAGAGGCATCAGAGTCGCTACTTAAGTATTTACGTCAAACCGTTGCTCATGCCTGTACCCGCGCAAGTGTTCCTTATTTAGGTCCTGTGCATTTAAATGCACCATTTCGTGATCCGCTTGCTCCTATATCTGATAATTCTACGGATGTTGTTTCTGGAAGTGTTAATTGGTCACAATTTTTTAATCACATCACGCCTGCTCCTGCTGTTGAGCAGATTAGCCGTGTTCCACAGTTTCTAAATGATGTCCATGGACTCATTGTAGTAGGTCCAGCTCAGCCGCGGGATCCTGCATCTTTTGCTGCATCCGTTGGTGAGATAGCACGAAAATTAGGTTGGCCTATATTAACTGATGCTTTGTCACCTGCGCGTAATTATTCGCACATGATATTAAATCAGGTGACAACTTATGACGCGATTTTGCGCAATCCTACGACTGCTGAACGACTCTTGCCAGAAGTCGTATTGTGCCTTGGAGGCTGGCCAACCAGTAAAGTGCTACGGGGTTGGCTGGAATCCAGTAAAGCTCCAATATATATCGTTACAGGTCGTCCAGATAATCGGGATGCCCTTCATGGTTCGACGAAACATATTCCTGTTTCCATGCGTGCGCTTATAGCGGCTTTACCAGAAGCAACTGCTCCGAATGGTTATAATCAAATGTGGCGTTCTTATGAGTCGAGTGCACGTGCTATTATCGATACCCGTTTAGAGGCTGAATTAGATCTCTTCGAAACTAAAGCAGTATGGTTACTCGCACGTCATTTACCTGAAGAAACACCGCTATACATCGCAAGTAGTATGCCGGTTAGAGATGCGGAATATGTGTGGCCTACACAAAGTCGTCGTATTAGGCCTTTCTTCAATCGCGGGGCAAATGGAATTGATGGTACACTCTCTACGGCTATTGGTGTAGCCCATGACAATAGGTCAACTGTCTTACTTACAGGAGACTTAGCCTTGCTGCATGATTCAAATGGATTTCTCCTTCATAGAAAATTACGTGGTAGTTTAACTATTGTCCTCATAAATAATCAGGGTGGTGGAATATTTGAACATCTACCGGTTGCTAAATTCGATCCTATCTTTGAGGAATATTTTGCAACTCCTCAGCACGTAGATTTTTCAGGTATTGCTGCGGCGCATGGCGTAGAATACACCATGGTTCAAGATTGGCATCATTTCAGAGATCTAATTGCTAACTTACCGACCTCTGGCATTCGACTACTTGAGGTTCAAACGAATCGCAAAAACGATGCTGCGATGCGTAAGCAACTTTTTGCTGAAGCTTCTCAGTTTGGTGACTTTACTGATCATCTAGCTGGTTCGTAATATTATAACTAAATCAATTATGAAAACTGTTTGGAAGAGCGTTAAAAGGTACAGTGATATTCTCTACGAAAAAACTGAAGGGGGTGTTGCTAAGGTAACGATTAATCGTCCTGAAAAACGAAACGCATTTCGTCCTGAAACAATCATGCAAATGATTGATGCTTTCACGGATGCAAGGGAAGACCCTAAAATTGGTGTAGTTTTACTCACTGGTGCAGGACCACATACCGATGGTAAGTACGCATTTTGTGCAGGAGGTGATCAGAGTATACGAGGTAAAGCGGGCTATGTGGGAGGTGACGGAGTTCCACGTCTTAATGTTCTAGATTTACAGAAACTGATACGCTCCATGCCTAAAGTAGTGATTGCACTTGTATCAGGCTACGCAATCGGTGGTGGTCATGTGCTCCATGTTGTCTGTGATCTTACCATAGCTGCAGATAACGCTATCTTTGGCCAAGTAGGTCCTAAGATGGGTAGTTTTGATGGTGGCTTTGGTTCAAGCTATTTGGCTCGTCTCGTGGGTCAGAAAAAAGCCAGAGAAATTTGGTTTTTGTGCCGTCAATACACAGCTCAGGAAGCCCTTGATATGGGGCTTATCAATACGGTTGTTCCCGTAGCGAAATTGGAAGAAGAAGGTGTAACCTGGGCTCGTGAAATCATGGGTAACAGCCCGCTTGCGATTCGTTGTTTAAAGAGTGCTTTTAACGCTGAACTTGATGGTCAATCAGGAGTTCAGGAACTAGCAGGCAATGCTACACTCATGTATTATATGAGTGAAGAGGCTAAAGAATTCCACAGTGCTCAGAGACAAAAACGTAAACCTAAGGCTGAAGATTTCCCTTGGTTACCATAAAAAAAGCACGCCAGTTAAGGCGTGCTTTTAAAGGTTGGTAAGTAAGTGGTCTTACTTCGTTAAGGATTTACGTAAGTCGGAGAGTACGCCTTCTGCACCAAGCATTTTGTTTTTGTGTGCAATGAACTTAGCGTATTCATCCATGAATATTTTTCCTGGTGGACGGAAATCGAATTCTGTTGGCTTATCGCGGAAGAATTCACGGTGAACGCGGGTCCATACTAAGCGACCATCGGTATCAATATTGATTTTTGTTACACCACGTTTTGCAGCTGGAAGGTATTCATTTTCATCAACACCTACTGCGCTACCTAATTTACCACCTGCTGCATTGATGCGGCGTACTTCATCTTGAGGTACACTGGAGCTTCCGTGCATAACGAGCGGAAAGTTAGGAACTAATTTTGTGATACCTTCGATTACTTCAAAGTGAAGTGATTGATGGCCAGAGAACTTATAAGCGCCGTGGCTAGTTCCGATAGCAGCAGCTAAGGAATCGCAACCGGTTTGCTCGATGAAGAGTTTAGCTTCATCTGGCTTTGTTAAGCAGGCATTGCCTTCATCAACACTGATATCCTCTTCGACACCACCAAGCATACCTAATTCTGCTTCAACAGATAGGCCTTTAGCGTGAGCTGCTTTAACTACACGTTTTGTAATTTCGACATTCTTTTCGAAAGGGTCATGGGAAGCATCGATCATCACTGAGCTATAGAAACCAGATTCGATACAATCGTAGCAGGTTTCTTCATCGCCGTGATCTAAATGCACAGCATAGATAGCTTCCGGATAAATATCACCCGCAGTGCGAATGATCGCTTCAAGCATGCGCTTATCTGTGTATTTACGCGCACCTTTTGAAATTTGAATAATGAAGGGGGACTGTGATTGGACACATCCCCTAAACAGACCTAAGGCCTGTTCGGCATTATTGATATTGTATGCACCTACTGCATATTTGCCGTAGGCGTGCTTGAACAACTGAGCGGTTGTGACGATCATGGTAGTATAAAGATATACACATGCACATTACGTGCCTAAACCCACCGACGACAAGCGCTATTTAATCCTAGTCTTTGGCCTAAATTAGCCTTTTTTACGACCTGCAGCCTGAGCAGCCTGCATTAATTTCTGCATTTGTTGTTGAGCCTGTTGAGTTTGCTGCATTTGGACTAAGGCATCGATTTGAGGCTGAGAGAGCACACCTTGAGCTGCTTGAATGGCTTGATTTGTAATGGTAGCTGTTTGATTTCCGCCCATAAGCATACCCATTGCACCACCGCCGCCGCCACCACCTCCACCGCCGCCACCTGTTGAATTAGATTTTTGCGGCTGATTTTGAGCTAAAATCTGAATAAGTGCGTTTGCTTGGTCATCCGTTAGGGGTGCCGAAGAGTAGCTTAGTGATTGTTGTAGTGAAGTCGTTACGTTGCGATCAGGTAGTGTAGACTGATAATTTTGAAATTGTGAATATGCTGTAGGTCCGAGCTGAGATTGTATTTGTTGATCAATGGAAGCTTGTGCGTCAGATACGATTTGCTTGAAAGCAGCTGGGTCTTGACGAGGGTTAATACCTTGCTCGCGAGCAGCTTGGTAAGCATCGACCATCGCTTGTTGTTTTTGTACTAAGAGATTTTTAAATTGATCTATCTGGGCAGGGCTTAAACCGCTTTGAGCAAGTTCTTTGAAGAGTTCTGCATAGCGAGAGTCGAGTTGTGCTTTCGCTTGCATCGCCATGAGTTTTTGAAACTGAGGATTATTCATGGCTTCTCTGAAAGCATCAAAGCCACGATTTCTGCGACCGCCAGCATCTCCTGGGCCTCCAGCATCGGCTGAGTCATCTACTGAGCCATCGGCTTTACGCGTGACGCCTGCAGCCATTTTATCACGTAGGCTTTTTAACTCATCCATTGCCTTAGCAAGACGTTTTTGCAGGTCAGCGCTATTATCTGCGGCAATTTTTGCACGCAGTGCGATGAGTTCTTGATACTGCTTTAACGCAAGTACAGAACTACCGACAAAAAAGATAGCTAAGAGGGCAATGAGGAAGTTGCGATTCGATTTCACGATATGGGGTAAGACGTGCAAACAGAATTAAAGTTGCTTACGAAGCTTTTCAAGCTTCGCTTGCACCTTCTTCTTTTGCAGCAGCTTTTTTGCGTTTCAAACCTTTCTTAGGAGCATTCGGGTCTTTTGGTGCGCGTGGAGCGAACTCAAAACCGGTTGTCCAATCTGGCTTTAAAACGAGCATTGCGCTAAATGGGCGACGTGTTCTTTGACTCCAGAACTTATCAAGTAAGTCAGTTTTTCCCGTCTCAATTAGTTTTATAAACTGTTCACGTGGAACATCTCGCGAAAGAATTCTCTTTGAGCAGCGTACCAGAATTTTCTCTTCATTACCTTCTACTTTACGAATTAGATAGGTTTGAGGTGTTTCAAAAATTTCAGCACCTGCGCCAAATTGTGCCGGAGCAGCACCTAGTGGAGGAATACCTGTGAGGTCAATTTTTATGCCTCCGCTTGCATCCCGTTGACCGTCAAATACGAACTCCGTTTTCTTTTCTTCAGCATTATATTTTAAAATAGCACTGTAGGCTTTTCCTGTTTTTGCAGAACGAAAGCCATCTAACGGTCCAATTTGTCCTTTGGTTAATAAATCGATAACTTCACTCTCAGCCATCTTACGACCACCTATGACTTTGTAGATCATGAGTTCGCCGTCCTGCGATTTGAAACCACGTAGGGTTTCACGCATCGGCTTATTATCGGTAGGAGAAATAATTTCAGTTACACGTGCCGCTGTATCATCTTCCTCAAAGCCTTTCACGCGCTCAATGATACCTTCGGTTTGTACAATAATTTCTTTAATGAAGTCAGGGCGTTTGTATTTACCTTGCTCCATCTGCTTGAGTTTAAATTCCCATTCTCCAGTCATGGCAGGGCTTGTAAGAGCATCTGCTTTAACGGCTGCTAGGAATTGAAGTAATTGCTCAGCTTTAGCTGTAGGAATTAGTTCACGTTGTACTCGGTCGATATATTTTTGATTTATAAGACCGTCAATCGTGTCAGCACGAGTTGCTGGGGTGCCTAAGCCACGTTCTTTCATGGCTTCTGCTAATTCTTCATCATCGACTAATTTACCAGCACCTTCCATCGCAGAAAGAAGGGTAGCTTCCGAGTAGCGTGGTGGTGGTTTTGTGGATTCACTATGAAGGATTGGATCAACAGTTTTTGCGGAAGCTGGTTTTGATTTTCCGTTCTTATAATCTTCATCACTTAACGCAGGCAGTGATTTTGAATCTACCGAATCATCATCGATCGTAGTTTTACCATAGACTGCAAGCCAACCAGGGAAGGTGAGTACTTTACCTTCAGTTTTGAAGGTGTGTCCTTTTACTACACTTAAACGTGTAGTGATATCGAATTCTGCAGAAGGATAGAATACAGCAATAAATCGGCGTGCGATCATATCGAAGATTTTAGCTTCCATGTCTTCGAGCTCTTTTGGTTCTACCGCAGTCGGTATGATTGCAAAGTGATCTGAAATTTGAGCGTTATTAAAGATACGCTTGTTTGGTTTTACCCAACCTTCTTTAAGGACTTTTGTTGCATGCTCAGCATAATCACCACCAAGTACCTCTAAGGTAGATTTTACAGTAGGAATGTAATCTTCAGGGAGTGCGCGAGAATCTGTACGAGGATAAGTGATTAACTTATGACGTTCGTAAAGGGCTTGTGCAATTTGGAGCGTACGGCGTGCAGGTAAACCAAAGCGGTTATTTGCTTCACGCTGAAGTGTTGTTAAGTCGTAAAGACGAGGAGGAGCGTTAGTGCTACCTTTCTTTTCTTCGGTTACTTCTGCTACAGGACTACCTTGGCAGACGGCGTATACCGATTCAGCAAATGCTTTTTCCCAGATGCGATCGATACGGTCATGTTCGTCTGTTTCTGACTTCTTAAAGTCAGGTCTTTGGTAGAGTCCTTCGTAAGAGCCTTTAGCAATATCAAACTGTGCTGTGATGCGCCAGTAGTTGCGTGGTTTGAAATTTCGAATTTCTAATTCACGATTAAAAATAATCGCAAGCGTTGGTGTTTGTACGCGACCAACCGAAGCAACATTTCCTGTACGTGAACCAAACATACGTTTGGTGAGAGCGCGTGTTCCATTAATACCAATGAGCCAATCGCTTTCACTTCTGCAGCGTGCTGCATCAGATAAGCCTGCCATCTGATCACCGTCTCTTAAATTTTGGAATGCTTCTTGAATACCTTCCTTAGTCATGGTCTGCATCCATGCGCGTTTTACAGGAAGTTCACATTTTGTGATTTGGTAGATATTTGCGAAAATGAGTTCACCTTCACGACCAGCGTCACAGGCATTGACGACTTCTTTGATGTCTTTACGAGCGAGTAGTTTTTTTACCGCATCAAAACGCTCTTTGGATGTTTCGATCGGTTTTAATTCAAACTTCTTAGGAATGATAGGTAGGGTCTCAAGTCTCCAAAATCCATACAGCTTCTTATCGATATCCTCAGGCATGAGTAGCTCAACCAAATGACCTACAGCAGAAGTGATCACATATTCGTCATTTTCAAAGTGATCGCCTTTTTTGGGAATCTTACCGAGGGCACGTGCTAAATCAGCAGCAACAGAGGGTTTCTCGGCTATGATAAGTGTCTTCATTGAAGGGTGAGCCTTTAGTGTACCTCATAAAGGCAGTGCAAGCTCTTGTTTTTATACCCACTTAGAAAAGGGTGGGTCTAAAAGACCCTTTCTAGAGTGAAAAAAGGCCTTTCTTGGATACCTTAAAAAAAGTTTAAAATATTTTTTCTACGAAATGCCTTATTATATACCGTTACATGTAGCTACCTAAAAGTGATTTAAAATTATGTATGACAATAGGTTACATAATAAAAAAGCAGACCTGTTTAAGGTCTGCTTTGTGTCTCAAAAAGTATGTAAATACTTAGCTAGCAGTAACTTTTGGAGTTTCTGCTAAGGCTGAATCAAGCGATTTGATGAGTTCAGCAATCGTAGCTTCTGTTTCGTCACCCATATTTGAGATACGGAATGTCTTACCTTTGAGTTTACCGTATCCGCCATCGATGACTAATTTGTGCTTAGATTTTAGGATCTTATTAAAAGCCGCTAAATCGATATTTAAGGTATTAGCGAAGCAGTTAAGGGATACCGAGCCATGGCCTTCTTTAGGGAAAAGTTTAAAGCCTTTGGAAAGTCCCCACTGTTTAACAATCTGATTTAGCTTAGCATGGCGGCTATAGCGTGCCTGTATGCCTTCACTCAATATGTCCTCAAGTTTAGACTTTAAAGCATAGATGAGTGACAAGGTAGGTGTGCTTGGTGTCATGCCGTTTTCGTGATTTTTTTGGAATTCGATTAAATCGAAATAATAACCACGTCCTTGTATTTTTGCAGCACGATCAAGAGCGCGCTTTGAAACGGATAGGAGTGCTAATCCAGGTGGCATTGCGAGTGCTTTCTGGGAACCTGTGATCATAATATCGATACCAAGTTCATCCTTAGGAATAGGCATCGCGCTAAATGAACTTACGGTATCAACAATCGAAATTACCTCTGGAAATTGGCGTACAACGGCCATGATTGCAGGTAAATCACTCATGCATCCACACGATGTTTCGTTATGAATTAAAGTGATAGCATCATAAGCACCGGTTGCGAGTTCCTTGCGAACAGCCTCTGGATCTACAGGTTGACCCCATTCAAATTTGAGAGCAGTTGCCTGTAAGTTACAGCGTAGTGATACATCATTCCATTTATCGGAAAATGCACCGTTCATGCAGTTTAATACTTTTTTTGCAGTAACGCTGCGTACAGAACCTTCCATAGCACCCCAAGCGCTACTCGTTGAAAGATAAACCGGGTCTTTGGTGCCGAAAAGTTCTTGGAGCTGAGGCTGTAGTGACTGATAAAGAGCAACGAAATCGGTACTACGGTGTCCGATCATAGGCTGCGTCATTGCATTAAGTGTCTTGGCCGAAACGGCGATAGGGCCAGGAATGAAGAGTTTGTAGCTCATATAAAAATTGTTTTCATATAAGAAAACAGTTTACCCAAGCCTCAGCGTCAACCTTGATTGAAGGGTACTGACTCGCTTATAGGTTTTGCTTATAAGCTTAGTGAGTTTTCTATTACTGCATGCCTGCTAACTGGATAAAAAAGAAACTACAAGCTGCCGAACTCTACACGGTGGATGTGGTGCTTGGTCGCAGGGCAGATACAGGTGCAGCTGTGCTGGGGGCTTTCTTAGAAGGTTTGTCTTGGATCTTTAATGGCGTAGTACAGCTCAGACTTTGGCTCTACCGTAGACGCATTCTCCATGATCATCCCTTAGGCTGTTTGGTTGTGGTGGTTGGAAATCTAACGGTAGGTGGAACGGGTAAAACACCTGTGGTAGAGAAATTTGCTAAAGCTCTAAGAGACCGTGGCCGTAAAGTCGCCATACTCAGTCGTGGATATAAAAGTAAACCGCCTCCATTATGGAAAAAATGGTGGTACTCAATTTCTCATACGCAGGAGCCGCCACCACGTGTTGTCAGTGATGGAAATCACGTGCTGCTAGATAGCGAACAAGCGGGTGATGAACCCTATATGCTTGCTCGAAATCTCCCCGGAGTTGTTGTCTTGGTTGATAAAAACCGTGTGAAGGCAGGTGCCTATGCGGTAAAAAAATATGGCTGTGATACGCTTATTTTAGATGACGGATTTCAGTACTTACCGCTTAAGGGCAGGCTTAATTTACTCTTAGTTGATAAAACAAATCCGTTTGGTAACGGACAACTATTGCCCCGTGGTATTTTGCGTGAACCGGTAAAACATTTATCCCGCGCTAACTACATTTTTTTAACGAAATCAAATGGTCAGCGTGATACGGAACTAGAAGCCCTGATTGCTGAGCACAATCCAGATGCGGATATTATCGAGTGTGCGCATAAGCCTAAATATCTTCAAAGGTGTGATTTAAAAGGAGAAGATCCACTGGGTCTTCATTCACTCGATTGGCTTAAGGGCCGTAAGATTTTTGCTTTTAGTGGTATTGCTACTCCAGAAAGTTTTGAAAAGTTCTTACGTGATTTGGGTGCCTTGGTGATGGGACGTGAACGGTACCTAGATCACTACCGCTACCAACCAGAAGACTTAGAGCATCTTTATGAAGCAGCGATACGAGAGGGTGCAGAATGTTTGGTGACGACCGAAAAAGATGCGGTGCGATTAACCTCAACCCTTAATGGCCCGTTACCTGTTTACTATTTGCGCTTGGAGATTGAAATTATTCGAGGTGCTTCCGACTTTGATGAAGCGGTAGGTCGTATCTGTTTCCCGCAAGATAAGGCTTAAAAAGGAGTCTTTAGCATCGTATTTATTATTGCGCGGTAGGGCTAAAATCGGGTCTAGTATTAGCTTATGATTATAGATACGCGCTATAACGATCTTGCAGAAGGACTCATTAATTTCTCTACAGAATTAAAAAAAGGAGAACGCGTCTTAATCGATGCGTTTGATGTACCTGACGCCATAGTCATTTCTCTTATCCGTGCAGCTCGCCGTAAAGGAGCTTATCCTTACGTGAATTTGAATAAGGCCCGTATTTCACGTGAATTAAATCGCGAAGCGGTAGATGAGCAGGTTGCACCGCATGCTCTAATTGAATTAGCACGTATGCAGAAAATGGATGCGTATATAGCATTACGCGGTTCTGAAAATATTTTTGAAGCTTCCGATGTGCCATCTGAGAAATCAAAACTCGTTAGCCGTCATATGAAACCGGTACTTGATTACCGCGTTCGTAAAACAAAGTGGGTAGTGCTACGTTGGCCAACTCCTGCCATGGCGCAACAAGCTTCCATGAGTACAGAAGCGTTTGAAGACTTTTATTTCAAAGTCTGTACACTTGATTACTCACGCATGATTCCTGGAATGAAAGCACTCTCGGATCTGATGAAGAAAACAGACCGCGTGCAGATTAAAGGCCCAGGCACTGATTTAACGTTTTCGATTAAGGGTATTGGCGCAGAAGAATGCGGTGGTTTACGCAATATTCCAGACGGCGAAGTGTATTCCTGCCCTGTGCGTGATTCGATTGAAGGTGTTCTTCAATATAATGCACCTACGGTTTATCAGGGAATTGCATTTGATAATATCCGACTTGTTTTCAAAAAGGGTAAGATTGTTGAAGCAACCTCTAATAATACTAAGAAGTTGAATGAAATTTTGGATAGCGATGATGGAGCACGTCACATCGGTGAATTTGCTATTGGATTTAATCCACATATTCTAGAGCCAATGCGTGATATTCTCTTTGATGAGAAAATCGCAGGATCGTTCCATTTTACTCCAGGCCAAGCGTATGAAGAGTGTGATAACGGAAACCGTTCTCAGATTCACTGGGATATGGTTTGTATTCAACGTCCAGAATACGGCGGTGGTGAAATTTGGTTTGATGGAAAGCTGATCCGTAAAGACGGTATGTTTGTTCCAAAATCACTGCATAAATTAAACCCAGAATACCTCTTGGGTAAAAAAGGGTAGTGCCAGCTTCTTCACAACTGCGTGCATTTTTAACGTCTCTGCCGAAAACAGAGACGCATTTGCATGTTGAAGGGGCTCTTCCGTACGACCTGTTGCATGCCTGGAAACCTGAGACTTATCCCTTAAATCCAGACTTTCGAGCACCTCATTATCGTTACAAAACGTTTCCAGATTTTGAGCGTATACTCTTAGATAATGCTCTGCCTTGGTTTAATACAGCTGAGCGTTATTATGAGGCAACACGTGTTATGTTTGAGAGACACGCAGCTCTTAATGTGACGTATGTGGAAACCAGTTTCCATCTGCCAATAACGCAGTTTTTAGGAATACCTGGTAAAGAGATTATTGCAGCTATTCGCTCTGCAGTTCCAAAAGGTCTTACCGTAAAGATTTTTACTGGTATGCCCCGCGACGCATATCAGGGAGCGCTTAAAACAGTGATTGATGATCTAGAAAATTGGGATGATTTAGCAGGTATTGATCTTCATGGTTTTGAGGGTATGCCAACCTTGCCTTGGACCGCTGGTGTGTGGAAACGGTTACAGGCTGCAGGAAAAATTACTAAATGCCACGCGGGTGAATTTGGTGGAGCTGAACGGGTGCGTGAAGCAATTGAATTACTTGGTGTTAAACGTATTCAGCATGGCGTGAGAGCAATTGAGGATCCAGCCGTCGTTGCACTAGCACGGGATCAGGGTGTTACCTTTGATATGTGTCCAATCAGTAATGTGCGACTTAATGTCGTTGAATCGATCAAGACGCATCCCCTTAGATCCTTTATGAAATCGGGAATCAGATGTACGGTGAGTACGGATGATCCACTTTGCTTTGCTAATACCTTACTTGATGAATACCTCGCTTTATACGAAGAAGGTGGTTTTTCAGTCGAGGAACTCGTGAAGCTTATCGAATCTGGCTGGGAAGTTGCACAGGTTGAGGAAAAAGTAAAAGCGTCTACTCTTGCAACCCTGCGTAGTAAGCTTAAGCAGTATCAAGCCACGTGAAAGAAATTCGCCATACTATCCCTACAGGTATTCGCAGCCAAAGAGCGGATAAGTTTCTTGCGAGCACATTTCAGGAACATAGTCGTGCTGCCTTTCAACGCGCTTTTGCTGCAGGGTGTGTTCGTGTAAACGATAAAGTGATTGGGCAAAAGCAAAACGTAAACGCAGGGGATGTCATTTCATTTTCTTTTCCTGATGTTGTTGCGTCTGATTTATCGGCGCGCGATATACCACTCGATGTATTGTATGAAGATAAGCATATCTTGGTTTTAAATAAACAAGTAGGCATGGTAGTGCATCCCGGTGCTGCAACGAAAGATGACACGTTAGTGCATGCACTTCTGTCTCATTGCAAAGGCAGTTTAAGTGGAATCGGTGGGGTAGAAAGACCTGGTATTGTTCACCGCTTAGACAGAGAAACATCGGGAGCTATGGTCGTAGCTAAAAATGATGAAGCGCACCGTTCCCTTGCTGAGCAATTCGCGGCACGCACAGTTGATAAAGAATACTTAGCACTCGTACATGGAGTTCCTAATTTACTGAGCGGTAGTATACGTAAAAATATTGGTCGTGATACACGTCACCGTCACCGCATGATGACCTTTGAAGCTGCTTCGAGTAGTGGACGCAGTGCACGTACAGATTGGGTAGTCGTAGAAAAATTTGGTAAACTAGCGTCCCTAGTTCGCTGTATTCTTTTTACAGGAAGAACCCATCAGATCCGTGTGCATATGAAATCGCTCGGTCATGTACTACTGGGAGATACCGTGTACGGTTTTAAGCAGCGTGAAAATTTACCAGAAATAAAACGCGTCATGCTACACTCGGAGCATCTTAAGTTCGTACATCCTAAGACTGGTAAAGTCATGGATATTAAAGCTCCTTTACCTAAAGATTTTCAGAAAGCGATTAAGGCGCTTCGCTCAAGCTAAGAGTTTTGCTACGAGTCCCCAGCGTAAATTGTATAGGGAGTGGTGGTAGGTTTCAAATCTACCAAGTTCTGCTAGGCTAATCAGTGTCTGAAGTGCTACTGGAAATACGTCCGCTCTGCCCTGATGAAGTCCTGGAGTTGAAAGTCTTTCTTTTAAAGGCAAACAACTAAGTTCGGCATGTAATCGTTTAAGCTGAGATAAAGTTATGAGAGAGGAGGAATTGTCTAA
>Ga0316226_1001418_pt1 | contig 26046 bp, 24 predicted proteins | sample TBH18017metaG_FD_206009 | JGI IMG/M metagenome (GOLD analysis project Ga0316226, IMG submission 206009) | Freshwater microbial communities from Trout Bog Lake, Wisconsin, USA - TBH18017 | ecosystem: Environmental > Aquatic > Freshwater > Lake > Hypolimnion/Profundal zone | place: USA: Wisconsin...
GCCGAGGATGAGCGAGCCGATCATGGCACTGGCGCTGGCGAGCGTGCTGCCGGCGTCGAACAGCCAGTCCACGATGAAGGCGTTGAGGACGAAGACGACGCCGAGGACGGCCTGCCAGAGATGCACGACGGAATGTTCGTGGTCGTGGCCGCAGCCGCAATTGTCATCGTGTTCGTGCTGGCTTAAAAGGGACGTGACTTGCATAAAATTAAAAAACTCTTTTGCCGAGAACGGGAAAATGGTTCAGCCAATTGTCGAACTTGACAAAAATTATTCCGAAGCAATAACTCCAAAACGGAACTGAAATTAAAAGCACAACCCAAGTCAACGTAGCTGCCAACCAGATTGGCGAATGAAGCCAGATTGCATGAAGAACAACCTGTGAAGCCCAAACGATAAAAATCGGCAACGGCTGCAATGTGAGCAAAATGACAACATAAAACTGGCTCAAAATTTCATGCTTGATTTGCGTTTCTAACAAAGCGGAATGAGGGCGGGCATCTTTTGAAATATAATAAGCAAGCAATGCGACGCAAAGTGTCAGGCCAAAATGCACCAATGACACAATTCGCATTCTTCGTTCAAGCTTCTCGTCCATTTTCGTTTTACGGATTCGCCGCCGATTTCGGCTGCGGCGGTTCGCGGTTCAACTGTAGCCTAAGTTCGCGCGGCTTGCCATCGGCGCGCTGCGGCAAAAAGATTTTGTCCTGCACGTTCGTCAAAATCTGCGTCATGGCCTTGGCCAGTTCCAGTTGTGCGAACAGGTTCGGGTTGCCCGTGTATTTCGGCAGCAGTTCGGTGAACGCCGCCGCGTCCGATTCGATGGCGGTGACGTAGCGGGTGCGCGCGGATTCGGCGGCGTTGGTGATGGACGCGGCCGCCGCGCCGGCCTGGCTGGCGATGCGGTTCTGCTCGCTCAAGGCGTCGTTGATGAGCTTGTCGCGGTTCTGGCGCGCGGTGGTGACCATCGCAAACACATCCTTCAACTGGCGCGGCGCGACGCTCTGCACTTGCACCTGGTCAATCGCCACGCCGAGATGTTCGCGCTCGGCGAGATCGCCCACGCGCTGCTGCACGGCGTCCTGAAATCCGGCGATGTCGCGCGTCAGGATGTCGTCCACATTGAAACGCGCGGCGGTGAGGATGAGGGCTTCGTTGACGGCGTTCTGCACGGCATTGGAAACGCCGGCGAGGTTGAACTGCTGGTTCGTGCCGCTGGTGAAATTAAAAATCGCCGTGCGCGGGTCGTCAATGTGATACGAAACCGTGGCGCGGGTGTGGATGATGTTGCGGTCGGCGGTGACGACGTAGCCGTCAATCTGCGGATTGAGCGACGGGCCGGCGGGCGGCTCGGTGCCGGCGAGTTCCATCTCCGGCGTGGTCAAATACCAGCCGACGGTGGAGGTGACTTTCTGGATTTCCGTGATGGGAATGCGGACGACCTCGTCAATCGGATACGGCAGCGACCAGTGCAAGCCCGCGCCGAGCAGCATTTTCTGGCCTTCGCCCTGCGGCTTGCCGAAACGAAGAATGACGGCCTTTTCCTGCGGCCCGACGGTGAAAAATCCCGCCGCAAAAATAACGACGACCAGCGCCGCCATCGCAATCTTGACGATGACGAAACTGCTGCGCAACGCCTCGGCCAGCGCCTGCGAACCGGCGTCCTGCATCTGCGGCGCGGGCGAATGGTCGTGATGATCGTGGTCGCTCATGTCGAAATTGTTTTTAATTATTAATTATTGGCCATCACCGTGCGTGTGAAAAAAGCGGCGGTCAACCGCCGCAGTCCAGACGCTGCGCGCCATTCGCCGGCCGCGTGAACAACGCGAAGCGTCTGGACTGCGTGTGCTTCAGCACCGCTTTTCGTCGCAACGAATTGTGTGGCCAAATTTTTCAAGACTCTGGTTATTTGTTCGCCGGCAGATTTTGGAACAGGCTGAACGGCGGCGTGCGCTCGTCAAAAATCAGCGTGGACTTCTGGTTCAGCGAATTTTTCAACGCTTCAAGCTGCAACTGGAAAATCGCCAGTTCCGGGTTTTGTTGGAACACGCTCAACGTCTTCGCGGCCTCCGCCACGCCGGAGCCTTCGATGCGGGTGGCTTCCGCTTGCGCGTTCGCCAGCACGTCGGCGGCCTGGCGCTCGGCGGCGGATTTAATTTTGGTCGCTTCCGCTTCGCCTTTGAACTGCGCCTCGCTGATTAAAACCGTCCGCTCGGACTTCATGCGGTCGAACACCGTCTGCGTCACGCTTTCCGGCAAACCCAGTTTTTTGATGCCGAGAAAATCAATGCTGATGCCGTAATTCTGCGACGCAAGTTCGCCCTGCACGGCGGTTTTAATTTCGTCTTCGATGCCTTCAAGCTTGAGCTGCTTCGGATCGGCGTTCACAAAGTCGGACAAATTATGTTTGCCGATGACCGCCGCCTTCGCGCTGCGGAGCATGGTTTCAAGCTGGCGTTGCGCGGCCTCAACCGAGCCGCCCGCGAACTTCGGAAAAAATTCCTTCGCATCCGAAATTTTCCAGCCGACATAAACGCTCGTCAGCAACATCGTGTTGTCCGCCGTGAGATTCTCGCTGTATTTGTCCTCGAAATTTTGCACGCGTTGGTCGAAGCGATAAACCTGCTGGATCGGCCACGGCCATTTGAAATACAAATTGGGCTGGTCAATGTTGTTCGCAGCGGGCTTGCCGAAAGTTGTCAGCACGGCGACTTCCGACTGGCGCACTTGAAACGTGAACAGCAGCAGCGCAAAAATCACCACCAGCACGGCGGCGATGACGATGGTTATCAGATTTTTTTTCATGGCGAATTGGTGATGGACAGGTTCAAAAGGTCGTCGCGGATTTTATCTTCGAGGTCGAAGATCACGACGTCCTGCGTGTTCGTGACGAGCAAAACATATTTGCGCGCGCCCTTGGTCGCGGCGGCAAAACTCTGCAAATACAGGCGCTGGCGATAAACATCCGGCGCGGCTTCAAAAGCGGGAATCTGGTTCGTAAACAGCGCGGCTTCGGCAAATTTCGAGGAAACCAACTGGACGCGTTTCGCATCGGCGACATTCGTGACCGTGAACGCCTGCGCGCCCGAAACCGCTTCCAGACGAATCGCGCCCGCCTGCGCATCGAGAATTTTTGCGAGTTTCGTTTGTTGTGCGCCGACCACTTTTTCGTAGGTCGCGGCGACGTCGCTCGCGGTCGGCGGATGGATGTCCTGCAGGCCGACAAAAATTATTTTCGCGCCGAGCGAGCGGGCATTCGCCGAGGCTTGGATGCGGTCGCGCAACGCGTCGGCCGCCTGCAAACGGCCTTGCGACAGCACGTCGTTCAAATCAATGCCCGCGAAATACTTGATGACCTCCTGCGTCGCCAAATCTTTCAGCAGCGCGTCCGGCGCGTTGTTTTTGTAAGCCCAATCGGTGACGTTCGTGATCTGGAATTGCACCGGGATGCTGACGGTGATCAGGCCGACCGCCTGCGCTTTGGAAGTGTCATTGGTGTCGCCGCTCGCGGTTTGCGACGTGACGGTGGCGCGATTGGCGACGAGAAAATTTTCTTCCTTGTTGTGACTGACCGTCCAGAGAATTGTGTTCGCCGATTCGCTCTGCGCATCCGGCGTGTAACCGACGGCGAACGACTGAATCTGCTCGGTGCGGAAACGGTAAATTTTATCCGCTGGCCAAGGCAGCTTGAAATGCGCGCCGGGATTGAGCGTCGCGACCGGCCTGCCAAAATGTTCCAGCACGGCTTGTTCACCGACATCCACAAACACAATCGTCGTGGATAAAATTAGGGCTGCAAACTGGATGAGCAGCAGCGCGGCGAGATTTTTTTGCGCGGCCTGGAAAAACCACGTTTCCGAAACCTTGAAACCAAACTGGTAATCCAAAGTTTGCGCCGCCGTGGTGAACAGGCTTTCCGGCTGCGCGAAAATACCGACGACGCGGCTTTCGTAAAGCGGGCGGGAAATTTTACCTTTGATGCGCGGACGATAAATTTCCAAAAGCAACGTCAGCAAATTTTCCACCGCCATCAAGCCGAGCAGCACGCACAGGCCGCGCGCGACCCAGAAATCCGCATGGGGGAATTTGGCCTCGACGCCCGCGATGCCGAGCGCGGTGAGCGCGCAAACGTAAGCGCCCGCCAGCAGAAAACTCGCACCCGGCCGGAGCAGCCGGTGGTTTTCCAGCCGCGCAATCGTCACGGAAAAACGGCCGATCAAAAACAACAGCAGCGCGAAAATCGCAAAGAGCGAAAGCGAAGCCGTGGCCGAGCCTTCCTTGATGCCGGCGGTGGTTTTGCCGCTCCAGTTCCACAGCAGCCACGCGCCGCCGGCTTCGAGCAGCAGGATCAAAACCGCGAAGCCGGGCACGAAATATTTCTCGAATTGCAGCCGCGCGTTCTGCGCCGGAAAGCTGCCGCCGTCCTTGGTTTCAAACAACGACGCGCCCCGGCTGCGGGCGAGTTCGTCGAGTTCCAGTTTTTCCAGCCGCTCGTTTTCTTCGAGCCGCATCTGGAACCAACTGATGAACGCCACCAGCACGCCGAGGCCAAGAAAGACCGCCGCCGTCTGTCCCGCCAGCGAGCCGGCGAAAACGGTGACGCCGAAGCCGGCGAGAAAAATCAGCACCGCGACCGCGAGGTTCACCAGCCCGTTTTTTTGGATGTTGCGTTCCACGTTTTGTTAAATTGTTAAATCGTTGCATTGTTAAATCGTTGCACCGGAATTGGCCGAACCGATTTAACGATTCAACAATTCCACGATTTAACTTCAGCTTAGTTCCCGTTCCTCAAACAGCGCCACGCCCACGGCCAGCGCCGCGCCGGCATAGCAAACTGCATAACCGAGCGCCTTGCCGACGTAAGCCCATTGAAACGTGTTCTTCCCCGTTTCGAGCGCGTCGGCGAGCCAGAAAAGCTGCCAGTTCGGGACGATGCTGTAAAGCGTCGAAGCCCACCAACTGCCTTTGGCGGCGGGCAGGCCGAAGAAATAATCCGACATCAGCCCGACCAGAAAAACCGCCGAGCAGATGGCCAGCGTCGCAATCATGTCGAACCGCGTGGAACACGCCAGCGCCACCGCCGCGAGAATCCAGAGCGCGAACAAAATCAAAATGCCCGCTGGCACCAGCCGCCAATCAACGGACGCCGTCTGGCCGAGGCTTTGCATCTGCTGTGTGAATTGAAAAATGATGAACGTCGCCAGCGTGACCATCACGACCAGCGCGATTACGGCGTCGCTCACAAACGGGCGGCGCAGGAAGAAATTGCTGAAACCCGCCAGCGCGTAGGCCAGCAGAATGCCGCCGCCAAAAATTCCGATGGCCAGCAGATTCGTCGAGCCGTAGGCGTCGAACGCCATCCAGCTCGCGAGCATCACGCCGACCAGGTTGACGTAGGCCAGCAGCGCGAGCGCCGCCGCCAACCCGGCAAACTTCGCCAGCAGAAATTGCGCGCGCCCGACCGGTTTGGACAGCACCGCCAGCGCCGTGCCGCTGCGGATTTCCCGTGCGAGCGAGGCCGACGCGCTCAAGACCGCTCCGAACAAGCCCGACAACAGCATCACGGCGAGCGCGCTGGTCTTGACGAGTTTCATCTCGTCGCCGAACGCGAAGTAATACGGCACGGCGAGAAAAATCTCGAACAGCACGGAGCCCGTCATCAGCAGCAGAAAGATCGGCTGGCGGATGAGTTCCATGAAGGCGTTGACCGCGATGTTCCTGAATTGGCGCATGAACTTACGACCAGCTTACGAACCGCGCGCCCGTTTGCCAACGGTTAATCCGCCCGGTGCGGATAAATGGAGCGGGAAAACCGTGTTTGTGTTCAAAAGAAATTTTGGCGGTGGAAAAACAAGACCCGAAGCCGGCCGCCACTGCGGCCAAAGGCGGTTTGGGTTGTCGGCAATGAAATTTCCCCTTTGGCTTTGGCTCGCCGCCCTTTATCTTGCGTGGCCATGAATGTCCGTTTCGCTTTGCTGCTCGCCGTTGCGCTGTCCGCGCCGGCGGGGCGCGCGGCGTTCGTCAACGGCCACAGCTACGAGCCGTTCGCGGACTGGGCGGACGCGAACGGTTTTCGCATCGCCGCGCGCCACGGCGACGAGATCACCCTGACCAACCGCACGGCGCGGCTGGTGTTCGACAAGGATTCGCACACGGCGGAAATCAACGGCGTGAACGTGGCGCTGTCGTTCCCGGTGGCGGCGGACAAGGGGCAGTTTTCCATCGCGCAACTGGATTTGTCGCGGACGGTCGAGCCGCTCATCTTCGCGCCGAAGTTTGCGGGCAAAAAAATTTCCACCATTGTCCTCGATCCCGGCCACGGCGGGAAGGATCCGGGCAACCGCTTCGCCGGCCGCAGCGAGAAGACGGCGACGCTGGCGCTGGCGCAGGAATTGAGCGGGCAGTTAAAAGCCAATGGATTCAAGGTGATTCTCACGCGCAAGGCGGACAAGTTCGTGGAGCTGCCGGTGCGGCCGGACATCGCCAACCGCGCCAACGCGGATTTGTTCGTGAGCCTGCATTTCAACGCGACCACGGAGGGCAAGGCGGACGTGAACGGGCCGGAGACGTATTGCATCACGCCGGTCGGCGCGAGTTCCAGCAACGCGCAGGGCGAGGGCGCGAACTACGGCGCGACGCCGGCGAACCTGTCGGAGAAGAAAAGCCTGCTGCTCGCGTATGCGGTGCAGCGCGCGCTGGTGAAGAACCTCGGCGTGGAGGACCGCAGCGTGCGGCGGGCGCGGTTCGCGGTCTTGCGCGAGGCGGAGATGCCGGCCATCCTCATCGAGAGCGGCTACATGACGCATCCGGCGGAGGGGAAAAAGATTTTTGACGCGGCCTACCAGAAGCAGCTGGCGGCGGCGATTGTGAAGGGGATCCTGAACTATCAAAAGCTGACCGCACCGGTGGTGGTGCCGGTGGTGGCGGTGAAGGGCAGGGGGAATCGTTGAATTGTTAAATTGTTGCATAGGAAAGCCGGTCGCGCCGATTTAACAATTAAACGATTCAACGATTCAACAAATTTCAAACCATGAGCATCGCAACCAAGACCGGCGACAACGGCACGACCGCCCTGATGTATAACCGGCGCGTGCCGAAGCATCATCCGCGCGTGGAGGCCTACGGCACGGTGGATGAATTGAACGCCGCGCTCGGCCTCGCCCGCGCGTCGGCGGAGCAGGATTTTGTGCGCGACAACGTGCTGGCCATCCAGAGGGATTTGATCGTGCTGATGGGCGAATTGTGCGTGCAGCCGGAGGATTTGAACCGCTACGTCGCGGACGGCTATCTGCTGGTGACGCCCGACATGACGGCGAAGCTCGACGCGCTGGTGAAGGAAATAGAGGCGCAGAACATCAGCTTCAAGGGCTGGGCGACGCCGGGGAATACCGCCAGTTCCGCCGCGTTGGACGTGGCGCGGACGGTCTGCCGCCGCGCGGAACGCCGCGTGTGCGAGCTGAAATTCACCGGCGAGCTGCGAAATGCGGAGATCATCCTGTATCTCAACCGGCTGTCGGATTTGCTGTGGCTCTTCGCGCGCTGGACGGAGACGCAGGCGTGAGGGCGCAACTCCGCACTTTTCAAACGCGGAACTTCTGACTATCCTCCCGTTTCCGTTTTGAGCTTTGAGCAAGCCTTGTCGGCACGGCTCTAGGAATTTCACATGGCATTGATTGTCCAAAAATACGGCGGCACGTCGGTCGGCAACACCGACCGCATCAAGAACGTCGCCAAGCGCGTGGCGGAATACCGTTCGCGCGGCGACTCGGTCGTCGTCGTCGTCTCGGCGATGAGCGGCGTGACCGATGGCTTGATTAAATTGGCGAAGGACATCGCGCCGCTGCCCAGCGAACGCGAGATGGACATGCTCCTCGCCACCGGCGAACAGCAGACCATCGCGCTCACCGCGATTGCGCTGCACACCATCGGTGTGCCGGCGGTTTCCATGACCGGCGCGCAGGCGGGCATTGTCACCGACGGTGTCCACACGAAGGCGAAAATCCACAACATCACGCCGAAGCAGGTTCACACCGCGCTCAACGCGGGCAATGTCGTCATCGTCGCCGGTTTCCAAGGCGAAACTGCGAGCGGCCAAATCACCACGCTCGGACGCGGCGGTTCGGATTTGACCGCGATTGCTCTTGCAGCCGCGTTGAAAGCCGACCTTTGCCAGATTTACACGGACGTGGACGGCGTTTACACCACCGACCCGCGCATCGTGCCGACGGCGAAGAAGCTGCCGGAAATTTCCTACGACGAGATGCTCGAACTCGCCAGCCTCGGCGCGAAGGTGATGCAATCGCGTTCAGTTGAATTTGCCAAAAAATTTGGCGTGGTGTTTGAAGTCCGCTCCAGTTTGAACGACAACCCCGGAACTATTGTGAAAGAAGAAACGAAAAGCATGGAAGGCGTCGTCGTCCGCGGCGTCGCGCTCGACAAAAACCAGGCCAAGCTGACGCTCGTCGGCGTGCCGGACAAGCCCGGCATGGCGGCGAAGATTTTCAAGGCGCTCGGCGACGCGACCGTGAACGTGGACATGATCGTCCAGAACATCAGCCACGGCACCGGCACGCCGCAGACGGACATTTCCTTCACCGCCGACAAGCCGGATTTGCTCAAGGCGCAGAAGGTCATTGCCGGCCTGAAGGCCGAGGTCGGCTACCGCGATGTCATCACCGCCGAGAAGATCGGCAAGCTGTCCATTGTCGGTGTCGGCATGAAATCGCACACCGGCGTGGCGGGCAAGCTGTTTGAGACGCTCGCGAACGAAGGCGTGAACATTGACATGATTTCCACGAGCGAAATAAAAATCTCCGTCGTCATTGATCTGGCGAAGGGCGAGCAGGCGGTGAAGGCGGTTCATGCCGCGTTCATCGGCTGAAATTTTTCCCGCCCGGCCGAATTCAACCTTGACGGCAAACCGGCTTGGCCTAACGTCCACGCGGTGAATCTTGACGAAAAGCGCGCTGCGGCTGCCGCCGGGCCGGAGCCCGTCCGGCGCGGGAAACCCGCGACGACCTGGTTCGCCCTTTACGGTTTTCTCCTCGTCTCGCTCGCGCTGTCCGCGTATGTCACGAACGTGCTGCTGGGCCCGTTGCGGCTGCTGCTGCTGGATCCGCCGCTGTTCCGCCGGATCAACGAATTCGCCGTCTGGTATAGCGGCATTCCGCTGGTGCTGGGCACGGCGCTCATCGCCTGGGATTTGTTCCGCAACGTCACGCGCATCCGCGACGCGAAATTTGTCCGCAACGACCCGCCGGCAAACCGTTTTCTCACCGTTGCGCTGACCGCCTACAACGACGAGCGCAGCATCGGCGGCGCGGTGAAAGATTTTTCCGCGCATCCGCTCGTCAAGCGGGTGATTGTCATCAGCAACAACAGCAATGACCGCACCATGGAAATTGCCGGACAGGCCGGCGCCATCGTGTTCAATGAAACGCGGCAAGGTTATGGCGCGTGCGTGCATCGCGCGCTGCGCGAGGCGCTGAAGTTTGAGGACACGGAACTGACGATGTTGTGCGAGGGCGACCTGACATTTCGCGCGGCGGACATTGAAAAATTTCTCGCCTACATCCCGCACGCGGACGTGGTGAACGGCAGCCGCATCGTCGAGCAGCTTCAGGAACGCGACACCCAACTGTCGCTGTATATGCACTACGGAAATCTTTTCGCCGGAAAAGTTTTGGAGATGAAACATCTCGGCATGGTTTCGCTCACCGACGTGGGCACGACCTACAAACTTTGCCGCAACACGAAACTGCGCGAACTCATGCCGTTGCTCGACCCGCGAATCAACCTGGAGTTCAACGCCTACTTTCTCGACACGGCGCTGAAGGCCGGCGTGCGCATCATCGAATGTCCGGTCGCCTTTTATCCGCGCGTCGGCACGAGCAAGGGCGGCAACGTGAACAACCGCATCGCCACGCGGCTGGGGCTGCGGATGCTGTTCGGAATTTTTGCGGACTGGAGGGGAATTCCGCATGACTGACCAGACAGGCTGGCCGCAGCGTCATCGCAATCTTCTGACCGGCCTGCTGCTCCTGCTGGCGGCGTGGGCCATGTATCTGCCGTCGGTGCGGTATGGTTTTGTCCAATACGACGACGTGCGGGTGCTGCTGAATCATCCCGAGCTTTACGGGCAAAATAATTTTTCCGCCGGCCTCCGGGAAATTTTCGTGACCAGTTTCCCGCGCGAGGAACCGCTCTTGTTGCGGGACGTTTCGTGGGCGCTCGACAGCCGGGTGTTCGGCTTCGGCAACGCCTTTGGCTACCACCTCGGCAACGTGCTGCTGCACGGCGTGGTCGTCGCGCTGATGTTCGCCTTCCTGCTCGGAACCACGCGGCGCTACGGCTTCGCGCTGGCCGTTTCAATCGCGTGGCTGGCGCTCGCGGTCCACACGGAGCCGGTGGACTGGATCATGGGGCGGAAGGATATTTTGTCCACGCTGTTCATGCTGCTCGCGCTGTGCGCGCAGACGCGGCGGCTGGCGACTGAAAATTTCCGCGCCGGGTGCGCCTGGTATCTGCTCGCGCTGGTTTGTTTCGTCGCCGGGCTGCTGTCGAAAATCAGCGTGCTGACTTTTCCGCTCGTGCTGTTCCTGCACGCCGTGTTCCTGCCTTATTTGAACGGCGAACGACCGCCAGCCGGGAAATTTTCATGGGGACGCCCGCTGGCGAGGGAAATTTTCCTGATGCTGCCGGCGCTTGCCATCAGCCTGCTGGTCTATGGCTGGTATCGCCGGACGCTGACGCAGATGGGCGTTTTGGACCGCGGCTACACCGCGCACGGGCTGGCGCATCTTTGGAACCTGCTCATGGTTGACCCGCTGGTGATGTGGGTCTATGTGCAGCAGGCGTTTTTCCCGTGGCACCTGAAAGTGTTCTACGGCTGGCCGGAAATGCCGGCCGTTTATCCGCTGTGGCAGGCCGCCGCTTCGCTGGCCACCGTGGCGGCGGCCGGCGTCGCCGGGCTGTGGCTGTTTCGCCGGCGCAAGGATCTTTTTTTCTACGGCGCGGCGTTCGTGGTCATCATGATCCCGTATCTCAACCTGGTTTTTTCGGGCATCGTGGTGGCGGAACGGTATCTTTATTTTTCCGCGTTCTGCCTGCTGGCGCTGGCGCTGTCCGCCGCCATCGGTCTGCTGCGGTCGCCGCGGCCGTGGGTGCGCGGCATTGTCCTTGCAGTCGGTGTTGGGCTGGTGGCGTGGAATCTGGTTCAGGCATTTTTGTATCAGCCCGCCTGGCGCGACGGCGAAACTTTGTGGCAGTATCATCTCGCGCTGCCGTCGCCCAGCCCGGCGGCCTACGGCAATCTCGCCGCCTGCTATTACGCCGAGGCGACCGCCCATCAGGGCACGCCGGCAATGGCCGTGGCCATGCGCAAAATGTCCGTCGTGGTGGACGCGGGCCTGGCGCAGTTCTGGCCCGACCCGGCCCAGCCGCCGCCGCCGGAAACCTATTTCCTGTTTTTTCTCAAATCCATCGTGCAGGAAGTCCGGGGCGAACCGGCGGCGGCGCTGGCCAGCCTGCTGACCGCCGACCGGCTGCGTCCGCAGTTTGATTCCATCCAGCTCAACCTCGCGCTGCTGTATCACCAGATGGCTGGAACCGCCGCTGATGCAAATCAAAAGGAAAATTACGCCAGCGCCGCGCGGGATCGCTACGAGGAATATATCGCGCTGACCTGGCGCGGCCGGGCGGCGCCGGTCGAGGTTCAAAAAAAACTGGCCGAATTCGAGGCCGAATGTGCGGCGGCGAAAACAAAACCGCCGCCTTGAAAAAATTTCTTCAAAGCCGGAACACGGCGACGTGCGCGTCTTCGTAGAATGGTTCACCGAGCGTTGCGTGGAATTGTTTCAAGAGCCGTTCCAAATCGGGCAGCGGCAGCATGACGGCGGGCAGTTGCGCCTCGAACTGCTTGTGCAAAATTACAAACTCCGCCCCGCGCCCGCGCAGCGCGGCCACGTCGTCCATGGCCACCAGGTTTTGAAAATGCAGCCGCGCCGGGTCGGGCACCAGGCTGAGCACCTGGTCGATATAGGTGTTGCCAAAAATGTTGCCGGGCGCCAGGCCGCGCGCCGGCGTCACGTCCGTCACATAGCCGACCAGCACCGGCCGCCGGTGGAAGTGCTGGTAGTAATATAGCGGATTGAAATGGTCGCCGATCAGCATCGGATACTCGACGACCGGCCGCGGGCCGGGATGGTTTTGGAGCCACAGGTAGAACGGGGAAATTTCCTCCGCGCGCACGGCCGTGACCAGCGTGAAATCCGCCGGCGTTAAATCGCTGACGAAAGATTTCTGCCAGCCGATGTTCCCGTAGCGGTGCTGATACGCGCCGTGGCTGGTGAAATTGTTTGGCGCCACATAGCATTGCGGCAGCGGGCCGGCGAGCGCCAGCGCGGCCACGACCGCAACGGCGATGGAAGTTTGCAACGCCGAATGTCTGGTCGCGGCCTCCAGCGCGGCCTGGACGCCGCACGCCACAAACAGGAGCGTGACCGGCACCAGCGGAATGCAGTAGCGCGCCAGCACAATCCCGCTCTGCGCCGAGTCCGGCCGCGAAATAATCAGAGCCAGCGCGTGCAGCGGATAAAGGCTCACCAGCATCCAGCCAAACCACGGATTCCGGCGGCACTGCTCGACGGCGCCCGCGACGAACGCCGCCCAAAACAAGACCGCCAGCGCCGGCTGGCTCGTGCCGGCGAAGAGCTGCGCCACTTTCGGCAGCGATTGGAAACTTAATTTTCCCGCCAGCGCGACGGTGAAAAAAGTGCTCTGCATGGAATGGATCAACGCTGGCAAAACCAGGATTACACAGCCGCCGGTGATGATGGCTGAAGCGACAATCCATTCTCGCAGGGACGGGCCGTTCGCCCGACCGCCGGCATTAACCAGCCGCGCGCGAATGAGAAAAATCAAGACCGCCAGCATCGGCGCGGCCACGGTGACCGCCGCGAACAGGTGAAAATAAACTGCCAGCACGCCGGTGACGGCAAAAAGCGCCGCTGGCCGAAAACCGCCGTATCGCAGCCAGCGCGCCGCGAACAGGAGCGACACGAAGGCGAGCAGCGCCACCGCGCTGTAGGGCCGGCAGATGCGGCTGTAAAAAACCAGCAGCGGCGAAACGGCGAGCAGCCCGGCGAGCAGCCCGGCGCGGCGCGTCCCGATGATTTCACGCGCCAGCCACGGGCCGGCCACCACGACCGCGACGCCGCAAACCAGCGAGGGCAGGCGCAGCCAGGTTTCCGACCAGCCGGTGGTCGCGCCCAAAAGCCAGGTGTAAAAATTGAGCGGGATGCACGTCGCGCCGGGAATGGAAAAATGCGTCAGCAGCCACGCGGGGGATTTGCCGAGGGCGTAATAGAAGCCGTGCCATTCGTCGTCGCCCAGAACCTGGTCCGCCAGCAGATGCCAGCGCAGCCAGAGGCCGGCCAGCAACGCCGCCGCGAGCGCGAACGCAAAAGCCCGGTTCCGGTTCCATGACAATGGCGTCAGCATCCGCAGAGATTAGGCGAAAACCGGGCGCCGTGGCAATCTTGCCGCCGTGGCGGAAATTGATTTGACCGGGCCGGGTGAGCCGACTAGCTTGTTTGCGTGAATCAAAACTTAAACCTGCTGCTTACGAACGCGCTGCTGACCGGCGCGGCAGTTGGGTTTTGATTCATTCGCGAGAATTTAACCAAACCCACTGCCGAGACGGCGGTGGGTTTTTTTGTTTTAACCCGGCCGCCGGACGGCAATAATAAGCAAGCCAAACGACCATGCAAAAAGACCCGTCAAAAAAATACCGCGCGTTTCCGCCTGTCCATTTGCCGGAACGCCAGTGGCCCAACCGCGTCATCACGCACGCGCCGCGCTGGTGCAGCGTGGACTTGCGCGACGGCAACCAGGCGCTCGCCGTGCCGATGAACGTGTCGCAGAAATTGGAGCTGTTTCAGACGCTCGTGAAGATCGGTTTCAAGGAAATCGAGGTTGGCTTTCCGTCCGCGTCGAACACGGAATTTACTTTCAATCGCCGGCTCATTGAGGAAAAACGCGCGCCGGACGACGTCTGGCTCCAGGTGCTCGTGCAGGCGCGCGAGGATTTGATTGAGCGCACCGTCGAGTCGCTCATCGGCGCGAAGAAGGTCATCATCCACATGTATAATTCGACCTCGCCGGCGCAGCGCCGCGTGGTGTTCGGCAAGTCGAAGGACGAGATCAAGGCCATCGCGGTGAAGGGCGCGCAGATGATCAAGGATCGTTTGCACCGGCTCAAAGGCACGGAAATCATGCTCCAGTATTCGCCGGAAAGTTTTTCGGCGACGGAGGTGGAATATGCGAAGGAAATTTCCGAGGCGGTCATGGACGTGTGGCAGCCGACGCCGCAGCACCAGATGATTTTGAACCTGCCGGACACGGTGGAAGTCGCCATGCCCAATGTTTACGCGGATCAAATCGAATGGATTTGCCGCAACATCAAGCACCGTGATTCGCTCGTCATCAGCCTGCACGCGCACAACGACCGCAGCACCGGCGTGGCGGCGACGGAACTCGGCCTGCTCGCCGGCGCGGACCGCGTCGAGGGAACCTTGTTCGGCAACGGCGAGCGCACCGGCAATCTGGACATCGTCACCGTGGCGCTGAATCTTTACATGCACGGCATTGACCCGAAGCTGGATTTCTCGAATCTTCATTCGATCATTGACGTTTATGAGCGCTGCACCGGCATGACGGTTCCCGCGCGCCAGCCTTACGCGGGCGAACTGGTCTTCACCGCGTTCAGCGGCTCGCATCAGGATGCAATCAAGAAAGGCCTGGCCGAGCGCGAAAAAATTTCCGGCGCGCATTGGGACGTGCCGTATCTCACGATTGACCCGGCGGACATTGGGCGCGAATACCGCGAAGTGATTCGCGTCAATTCGCAGTCCGGCAAGGGCGGCGTCGCCTACCTGCTCGAAAGTGAGTTTGGCATCGAGCTGCCCAAGGACATGCAGCGCGAGTTCGGCCCGATTGCCAACGACGCGGTGGACCAGCTCGGCCGCGAAGTTTCCGGCGCGGAGCTCAAGGCGATGTTCTGGAAGGAATACGTCGAACGCAATTCACCGTGGCAGTTACAGACGTTTGAAACGGAAAGCAAAAATGGCGTCGTGAAATGCCGCGCAAAATTGTCGCGCGACGGCAAGCCCGTGGAATTTTCGGGCGAAGGCAACGGCCCGCTGGCCGCGCTCGTTCACGGCTTCTCGCAAGTCGGCGTTCCAAAATTTGAAATCACCAATTACAGCGAGCACGCCTTGAGTTCCGGCGAAACGGCGGCGGCCATTTCTTATATTCAAATCAAGACCGCCGACGGTAAAACCCGCTGGGGCGCGGGCGTGGACACGAACATCGAGCTGGCCTCGGTCAAGGCGGTCTTGAGCGCGCTGAACCGGCTGTGATTTTTGAACGCCGCAAAATCCCGCTCGTCAAATCCGGTTGAACTGCTAAATTCAAAACACAAATGAAACTGCGCCAGAGCCTGTTTGCCGCCGCGACGATGCTGGGTTTCGCCGCCGGGATTTTTCCCGCCGCCGCCCAGTCCAACTCCGTGACCACCGCGCCGGTCTTTGTGCCGGACATGTCGCACGCCGGCCAGCCGCTGCCGGACGGCGTCCTCGCGTGGGACGGGCTGCTCAAGTCCGTGGACACGACGAACGAGCAGGCGTTCGCCCGGTTCACCTTCAGTTTCACCAACATCACCGGCAGCAACGTCACGGTGCTCGTGGTGCATCCGTCCTGCGGCTGCACGACGGCGGAACTGCCGCCGGTGCCGTGGACATTGCCGCCCGGCACGAACGGCGAAATCAAATTGAGCGTCAATCTCCAGGGCAAGGCCGGCACGCTGTTCAAGACCGTCAATGTCTCCACCGACCACGGCAGCAAAAACCTGATGTTGCGCATCAACATCCCGCCGCCGCCGCCCATGCCCGACATGACCGAGGCGCAGCGCGACGCCGGCATCATGGCCTCGAAGGCGGACCGGCAGGCCGTGTTCAAGGCCGACTGCGCCGCCTGCCATCTCAAAAAAACCGAGGGCAAATACGGCCAGGTCTTGTTCGACGCCATCTGCGCCGTCTGCCACGAGGCTAAAAACCGCGCTACGATGGTGCCCGACCTGCACAACCTCAAGGTGCCGACGAACGAGGAGTTCTGGCGCACCTGGATCACGGCGGGCAAGGCCGGCTCGCTGATGCCGGCGTTCGCCACCTCGCAGGGCGGGCCGCTGAACGATTTGCAGATCGCCTCGCTCGCCGCGTATCTCAACGCCGTCATCCCGTCGCACGTCCCGCCGGCGGCCCCGGCGGCGAAGTGAAGTCCGCTTGCGAAAATTTTTCCGCTCGCTATCCTGTCAACCATGACAGCGAAACCGGTTGACGCGAACAATCACGCAAAACTTTCTACGCTTGGCGAACGTGTCTTAAACGGCGGACACATCACCCGCGACGAGGCGGCGTGGCTCTTCAATTTAGAAACGTCCGCCGACATTTTAGATTTGCTGTCGTGGGCGAACCGCATCCGCGAACAGTTCAAGGGCAACAAGATTCACCTTTGCTCGATCGTCAATGCCAAGGCTGGCGCGTGTTCGGAGAATTGCAGCTTCTGCTCGCAGTCGTCGCATTACCAGACCGGCTCGCCGAAATATGGTTTCATCGAACCCGAACCGGTTTCCGAAGCGGCGGATGAGGCGAACAAGAACGCCGTCACCGCCGTCGGCCTCGTCGCCGCGTGGAAAGGCCTGAACGAAGGTCTGATGCTCGACGAAGTCTGCGACCGCATCCGCGAATTGAAGGCCGGCGGCAAGACCCGCCCCGACGCCTCGCTCGGCATCATCAAGAAACAGGAAGTCGCCAACCGTTTGAAGGAAGCCGGGCTCGAATGTTACGGCCACAATCTCGAAAGCTCGCGCCGCTTTTTCCCAAACACCTGCACCACGCACACGTTCGACGACCGGCTGGAGACCATCGGCTATCTGAAGAAGGCCGGCATCAAGATTTGTTCCGGCGGCATCATCGGCATGGGCGAGACGCGCGCCGACCGCTGCGACCTCGCATTTGAATTGAAGGCCATCGGCGCGAACGTCGTGCCCGTCAACATTCTCAATCCGATTCCCGGCACGCCGTTCGCCAAACTGGAGCCGCTGCCCGTCATGGAAATTTTGAAGACCATCGCGTGCTTCCGTTTCATTTTGCCGCGCCAGGAAATCATGATCGCCGGCGGACGCACTGTGAACCTGCGCGACGCGCAAAGCATGATTTTCATGGCTGGCGCGAGCGCGCTGATGGTGGGCAATTATCTCACCACGCTGAACCAGCCCGTGGAAAAAGATCTCCAGATGCTCAAAGACCTCGGCCTCGATCCGAACTGGGACAGCCACGATTTCAGCGACCAGGAGGAAGGCGGCTGCGGCAAAGAAATTTGCGAGACGGAAGTTGCAACAGCCTGATTTCACGCAAAGGCGCAAAGCCGCCAAGCCAAGAAAATCCTTTGCGTCTTCGCGTCTTTGCGTGAAACTTTTTTGATGCAACGTTCGTTTAGCATCGTTGACTACAAAGTCAGCCAAACAGAATTCTTTCTGCGAAAAATTCAAGAAGCAGAACTCGACTTCTTTGCTGCTCAATGTTTCACCGACGCCTTCGCGTCTGCTGCGCGAAGCATTACGTTTGCGCTTCAGTCTGTTTGCAAAGATATGCCTGAATTCTCAAAATGGTATTTGGCAAAACAGGAAATCCTCAAAACGGATTCTCTTGCTCAATTCTTTAACCGATACAGAACCGCTTCTATTCATATTGGAGACACTGTTGTCCGTGGCGGCACAAATTATCGCGATGCGGAAGGTAAAAGACGCGTGACCTATTTCTTCATTGAAGTGCCAGACATTCCGAACCCGCCAGCGGTGGACGTTTATTCAGCGTGTGAAAAACACTTTGCAAATATTCTTGGCATTGTTTTGGAAGCTTATCAATTGTTTGCCAGCCAAATTGATGACCGCTGGTATTTTACCGCTGACAACTTCCAAAAACTGGGCAAATCAATCGGAGATGCTTTGGCTGAATTGGGATTTCCAAAAGGCTGGCTTGAAGCTGGCAAAGAAATACCACTTCCAGATCAATGGAGGATTCTTCGCAGAACACAAACTGCTGGTTGTCAGATTGACGATTTGTTCCAAAAATATTTAGGACAACATTTTCCCGGCCCGGATGAAGGCAAGTGATTTGTCCAGCGCCGTAGGCGCGCCATCTATGTAGCAACCCAAACCAAAAATTCCCCCGCCTTCGCGTTGCTACGGCGCGACAGGCCAGCCCCGTCCCGCCTTCATCCGCCTTCATCCAATTACGGCGAGACAGGTCTGATTTCGGCGCGGCACGCGGGGCGGCATCGGCTTTGAAAATAGCCCAGTGCTTCAGCGCTGGGTTCCTCGGTCAAACAAACCATCCAAGTCCCGTCAGGGACGAAAAAATTTCCTGCCGTCCCTGACGGGACTTTTCATTTCGCGGCACGCTCAACCCAGCCTTGAAAGGCTGGGCTATTTTCGGATGTGCCCGCGCCGTCGTCGGTCACAGACCGCAAGAAATTCTCAACCGCGAAATACGCCAAATACGCGAAATGATTTGGAATCCCGTTCGCGTATTTCGCGTGGTTTGCGGTTAACCCGGGCGGTTGCCCGTGGCAACCGGTCGAAAGGGCGTGGCAACCCGCCCGAAGCCCGTCGCAAGTCGTCCAGAGTTGACCGCAGGTCGTCCAGAATCCTATACGAAGCGTAGGTAGTTGATGGCAAGTCGTCAAGAGTCCTGTATATGTCGCCAATAGTTTGTGGCAAGTCGTCCGGCATCCTATACGTGTCTCCCGGAGTTGACCGCAAGTCGCTTGCATTCCGTCGCAAGTCGTCCATACTGTCGGGCAAAGCGGTTGGTTGCCGTTTCACCTATTTTATTATGGCTGCTGCTCTTGAAACTTCTGGAAAGCCGGCGTTGCCGGTGTTGCCGTTGGCGGAAATGGCGGCGGCGTTGGGCGACCCGACGCGCTGGGCGATCCTCGCGGAGCTGAGCGCGGGCGAGCCGCGCATGGTCAAGGAGATCGCGCAGAAGCTGGGGCGGTCGCCGTCGCTGATCTCGAAACATCTGGCGATGCTCCAGCGCGCGGGGATGGTGGTGAATGAACGCCGGTGTTGGCGGGTGCCGGCGCAGTTCATCGCTTCGGCGGATCAGCGGCACATGGACTTCGGGCACTGCCTGCTGCGGCTGCCGGGGACGGAAGCGTGAGCGGAGCGGCGGGTTTCCGCCCGTCGGCGGACTTTGCGCTTTGAACTGGCGCGCTGGCCGCATATAAATTGCGCGTGCCGCAATCAGATTCAGCCCCCATCAACGCCGCCACGCGCCTGTGCGCGGTGCTGGGTTCGCCCATCCGGCATTCGGCCTCGCCGGCGATGCACAACGCGGCCTTCGCGGCGCGCGGCCTGAACTGGCGCTATCTCGCCTTCGAGGTGGATCCGAACAATCTCCGCGCCGCCATCGCGGGCGCGCGGGCGATGAACTTCGCCGGCCTCAATCTCACCGTGCCGCACAAGCTGCTGGCCGTGGACATGGTGGATGAACTGGACGCCTCGGCCAAAACCTGGGGCGCGGTGAACACCATCAAATTTGAAAATGGCCGCGCCATCGGCTTCAACACCGATGCCGACGGCCTGGCGAATTCGTTGCGCGAAGATTTGGCGGTGGAACTGCGCGGGGCCAAAGTTCTTTTGCTCGGCGCCGGCGGGGCAGGGCGCACGGCGGCGCTGAAACTCGCGGCGGAAAAGGTGGCGGAACTTTTTCTCGTGAACCGCACGGCGAGCAAGGCGGAGGAAATCGCCGCCGAAATCAGAAAACAATTTCCGTCCGTCAAGGTTTCCATCGGCTATCCGAAGGCGACGGTGGATTTGATTTTGAACGCGACTTCACTTGGCTTGAAACCGGAAGACGGTTCGCCGCTGGACGAAAAACAATTTTCGCTGAAACAATCCCGCGCGGTTTATGACATGATTTACCAGCCGGCGGAAACCCTTTTGCTCAAGAATGCCAAAGCCGCCGGCTGCCAGGCCGCCAATGGCATCGGGATGCTGGTGCATCAAGGCGCGAAGGCGTTTGAAATCTGGACGGGGCAGCCCGCGCCGGTCGCCGTGATGCGGCGCGCGGTGGAAGGGAGCGTTTATGGGATTTGACGCCGTGTTCGATCCGCACAACTGGGCGGTGGTGCCATTTCATTTCTGGTCGGTGGTGTTCTTTTCCTTCGGCTGCATCGTCGGCAGTTTCCTGAACGTCTGCATCTACCGGATGCCGCTGGACTTGAGCGTGGTGTCGCCGCCGTCGCACTGTCCGCATTGCAAATACTCAATTCCGTTTTATCTCAACGTGCCGCTGCTGACGTGGCTCTCGCTGCGCGGCAAATGCAAAAACTGCGGCGCACCCATCTCGTCGCGCTACTTCATCGTGGAACTGCTGACGGGCTTGGCGTTCCTCGCGTGCTGGCTGCGGTTCGGCCATGCGTCGCCGTGGATCGCGGCGGTGTATTGCCTTTTTCTCGCGGGGCTGATCGTGGCGACGTTCATTGATTTCGAGCATTTCATCATCCCGGACGAGATTACCATCGGCGGCGTGGTGGTGGGGTTTGTGATTTCCTTTTTCCTGCCGGCATTGCATGGAACCCGTTCGCTGGGCGAAGGCATGGAGCGAAGCCTGATTGGCATCGTCGCCGGCGCGGGCATTGTCTATGCGGTGCTGCGATTGGGAAAATTATTGTTTGGCCGGCAAAAAATAAAGCTGCCGGGCGAGACAAAAATTATTTTCACGGAAACCGCGCTGTGCCTGCCGGACAAGGAAATTCCCTACGAAGAAATTTTTTATCGCAAGACCGATGCCATCGTGCTGCAGGCGCGGACGGTGGAACTCATTGACCGCAGTTATTGCAACGTGACGTTGCGCCTGACGCCGGAGACGCTCAAACTTGGCGACGAAAAAATCAGCCCGGAAGACGAGCCGCACATGGACGTGGTCTGCTCGGAAATCACTTTGCCGCGCGAGGCGATGGGTTTGGGCGACGTGAAATTCATGGCGGCCATCGGCGCGTTCATCGGCTGGCAGGGCGCATTTTTCTCGCTGCTGGCGAGTTCGCTCATCGGCTCGGCGGCGGGCATCGCCTTGATCCTGTTGCGCAAACGCGAATGGTCGTCGCGGATGCCTTACGGGCCTTACATCGCGTTGGCGGCGGTCATCTGGGTTTTTGCGGGCAAGAAACTTCTGGCCGTGCTGATGCCGCAATGAAATGGTGGGCACTGAGGGATTCGAACCCCCGACCTTCTCCGTGTAAAGGAGCAGCGCTACCACTGCGCCAAGCGCCCGAACCAAAATGGTGCCAGCGAGTGGAATCGAACCACTGACCTCGGGCTTATGAGTCCCACGCTCTAACCAACTGAGCTACGCTGGCAACCAAACGGCCAATCATTTTGCGGACATTTTGCCTTCTGTCAAACCGGGAATTGCGCCAGTCTTCCGCCGTGACCAAACTTTCGCGCACTTTTTATGACCGCGACACCATCGTCGTCGCGCAGGAACTGCTTGGAAAATGGCTCATTCACAACGCTGACGGCGTGGAACACATCGGAAAAATTGTCGAGGTCGAGGCGTATCTCGGCGAGCACGACCTCGCGGCGCATTCTTCAAAAGGCCTGACCGAACGCACCAAGACCATGTTCGGCCCGCCCGGGCATGCCTACGTATATCTGATTTACGGCGTCCATCATTGCATGAACGTCGTGACCGAACGCGCAGGCCATGCGTCCGCCGTTTTGCTGCGCGCGCTAGAACCGGTGAAAAACATTGAAGGCCGCACTCGCGGCCCTGGGCTGCTCTGTCGCGCGATGGAAATTGACCGGCGACTGAACAACCATGATCTGTTGAGCGACGATTTTTTCATCGCCGAACCGGAAACCGCTGGAAAAATTTCCATCGTCAAACGCCCGCGCATCGGCGTGGACTACGCGAAGCACTGGGCGAAACGGCGGCTGCGGTTTTACATCAAAGACAACCCGTTTGTCTCGCGGCCTTAAACTTTTTCGCCGCCGGGAATTTCCTTGCGCGACTGCACGACCAGGTCCACGAGGCCGTATTTCTTCGCTTCCTCGGCGCTCATGAAATTGTCGCGGTCACAATCTTTTTCCACCTGCTCGACCGTCTGGCCGGTGTGCTTGGCGAGAATTCCGTTCAAAGTGTTTTTCAACTTGAGCATGTGCTTCACGCGGATTTCCACGTCGCTGGCCTGGCCTTCGGCGCCGCCCAGCACCTGATGGATCATGATGTTGGCGTTCGGCAGCGCGAACCGCTTGCCCTTCGTGCCGGCGCACAGCAGCACCGCGCCCATGCTCGCCGCCTGGCCGATGCAGTAGGTGTTGATGTCGCAGGTCATGTATTGCATCGTGTCGTAAATCGCCAGCCCCGCCGACACGCTGCCGCCGGGCGAATTGATGTAAAAATGCACATCCTTTTTCGGGTCGGTCATCTGCAAAAACAGGAGCTGCGCGACAATGACGTTGGCGATGCCGTCGTCCACCGGCGTGCCGAGAAAGATGATGCGGTCAACGAGCAGCCGCGAAAAAATGTCAAACTGCCGCTCGCCGCGCGCGGTTTGTTCGATGACCGTCGGATAAGGAATGATCGAATTTTGCATGGCGAAATAACTACTCCATTTTGGCCGCAAGTAAAGTTACAAACCGAACTCACGCAAAGCCGCAAAGGCGCAAAGCACCAGCAAAACATTTTTCTTAAGCGGCTTTGCGACTTTGCGTGAGATAAATTCCCCAGAGCAACACAAAGCAGCCCGCGAAATCTTCCGATTTTTCATTCACCCACTTTGTCACTGCATCCGGCGCAAACCAGTCGCCCGTCTCGATTTCGTCAGGGTGCAAAACAAATGGCCCTTCGCTTTCGCAGCGGTAAATCCAGCAGAACTCCCAGCCGGTTTCTTTGCACGCATCAATTTTGAAAAGCCGCCGCGGCGGCTGCGGCAGGCGCAGGCCGATTTCCTCGCGCACCTCGCGCACGGCGCACGCGTCGTAGGCCTCGCCGGTGTCCAGATGGCCGGATGCCGACGAATCCCATTTGCCGGCGGCGATGTCCTTATTCATGGAGCGCTTCTGGAGAAAAATTTCGCCGCGCGCGTTGAACACCAGCACATGGACGGCGCGATGCCACAGCCCGCGCGCATGAACCTCGCGCCGCGTGTTCTGCCCGACCACCTCGTCGCGCTCGTTGACGATGTCAAAAATTTCTTCGCTCATGCAGCGGAAAATAAGCGGGAACGCCAGCCAGGTCGAAATGAATTTATCAGGCGCCGGGCGCAGTTCAAAAGGCCGCCGCCGCAAGCCATTGATTTCCACCGCTTTTCCGGTTCCGATTTCATTTGCCAGAACCGGCGCTTGGATTTAAGTTAAGTCTCATTATTAAATTAGCCATGTCGAATGTTGGAAAAGAGACATCGTCGGCGAACGATTTGCTGAAGAACTCCACGCTTTACCGCGAATTTCAGGCGGAGCGCGAGGAGATTCTCCGTCACAAGTGGATTGAGTCCGAGAAGGCCGGGCACGACATCGGGTTCGAGCGCGCCCTCACGGACTGGATCATCAAGCACCGCGCCCAGTGGCGCAAATCCCGACAGGCCGCCGCGACGAACTGAAATAAAATTTGCTCCTTTAACGCCACCCTGCGAGGTGACGAAGGAAAAATGAAAACGAAAACTAAAACGCGAACCAGCCCCGCCGGACGGGAGCGGTTCGCGATTTTTTATGCCTGACGCCACCGTCATCCTCGACGCCACGGCGATCCAGCGCGCGCTCACACGCATCGCGCACGAGATTGCCGAGCGCAACGAGCGCAGCACCGAGGTCGCCCTCATCGGCATCCCGGTCGGCGGCGACCATCTGGCGGCGCGGCTCGCGAAAATCCTTTCCGGCATCTGGAACCACGCCGTGCCGGTCGGCATCCTCGACACGGCAATGCACCGTGACGATCTCGACCACCGCGTCGCGCCGACGGTGCATCCGACGGAAATCCCCTTCGACGTGACGGGCAAAACCATCGTGCTGGTGGATGATGTTTTGTTTAGCGGAAGAACAACGCGCGCGGCGATGGATGCGCTGAACGACTTTGGCCGCCCGAAAAAAATCCAGCTCGCGGTGCTGATTGACCGCGGCCACCGCGAACTGCCCATCAAGGCGGATTTCATCGGCAAGAACGTGCCGACCTCGCTGGATGAAAAAATTTCCCTGCTGCTGACCGAATCCGGCGCGGCGCAGGACGAGGTGATTTTGAAGAAGCGTTGAATGGTTAAATTGTTGCATCGTTAAATCGGGTTCGCGGTTCGCGATACAACCATTCAACGGTTTAACCAAGTAACGATTCAACAAATTATGGCCTGGACCAAAAAACATCTGCTCGACATCGAGTCGCTCACGGCGGAGGAAATCACCACCGTGCTCGACACCGCGCGCGGCTTCAAGGCCGTCGGCGAGCGCGCCATCAAGAAAGTTCCCGCGCTTCGCGGCAAGACGGTTGTCAATTTGTTCGTCGAACCGTCCACGCGCACGCGCATCAGCTTTGAACTGGCGGCGCAGCGGCTTTCCGCCGACATCGTGAATTTTTCCGCCGAGGCGTCGTCGTTCAAGAAAGGTGAGACGCTCAAGGACACCGCGTTGAATCTTCAAGCGCTCAACGCCGACTTCATCATTATCCGGCACAGCGCGAGCGGGGCGCCGCATTTTCTCTCGCGCGTGCTGGATGCGCACGTCATCAACGCCGGCGACGGCGCGCACGCGCATCCTACGCAGGCGCTGCTGGACTGTTTCACCATCCGCGAGCGCAAAGGAAAAATTGCCGGCCTGAACGTCACGATTCTCGGCGACATTCTTTACAGCCGCGTCGCGCGCTCGGACATCTGGGCGCTGACGAAGCTCGGCGCGAAGGTGACGCTGTGCGGCCCGGCGACGCTCGTGCCAAAAACTTTTGAGCAGATGGGCTGCCGCGTGACGCACGATGTGGACGAGGCGATCCGTGACGCGGACATCATCAACCTTCTCCGCATCCAGCACGAGCGCCAGCGCAAGACGATGTTTCCCAGCATCGGCGAATACACGCAGCTTTTCGGCCTCAACAAGGCGCGGCTCGCGAAGACCAGGCCGGACGCGCTCATCATGCACCCCGGCCCGATCAACCGCGGCGTGGAGATTGACAGCGAGATTGCCGACAGCGGGCGCTCGGTGATTTTGGAGCAGGTGACAAACGGCCTCGCCGTCCGCATGGCGGTTTTGTTCCTCGTGAACGGCGGGAAAGTTCCCACCGACGCGGCGGGAATTTAAGACTTCACTTTCCTTTCCAGAAAATCAGGAACAGTCCCAACAGCCCCAGCGCCGTGCCGCCGAGGTAAAGGTGCATGGGCTTGTCACCGGGCGAACCGACGAAAATATTTTGCAACTGGCCGCCGACGGATTGCGCCAGGTTATGTCCCCAGACCAGCAGCAGCACACCGACGACCACGCAAATGATGCCGATTCCTTTTTGCATGGCATCTCAATACGCCCCGCCGCCGGTTTCGGCAAGTCCATTTACGATGGCAACGCCTGAAGACGTGCCCAGCCGCGTCGCGCCCGCCGCAATCATTGCCAGCGCGGTCTGCAAGTCGCGGATGCCGCCGGAGGCTTTCACGCCAAATTTCGCGCCGACGGTTTCGCGCATCAGCTTCACGTCGGCAATCGTCGCGCCGGCGGTGCTGAAGCCGGTGGACGTTTTCACAAACTGCGCGCCGCTCTCCACGACCAGTTTGCACGCGCGGACTTTTTCTTCGTCGGTCAGCAGACAGGTTTCCAAAATCACTTTCACCGTGCGTTCGTCGGCGGCCTCGACCACATCAACGATTTCGCGGAAAACATATTTGTCATCGCCGGCCTTGAGCCGCGCGATGTTCAGCACCACGTCAATCTCGTGCGCGCCATCGTCAATGGCC
>Ga0316226_1001424_pt1 | contig 25952 bp, 30 predicted proteins | sample TBH18017metaG_FD_206009 | JGI IMG/M metagenome (GOLD analysis project Ga0316226, IMG submission 206009) | Freshwater microbial communities from Trout Bog Lake, Wisconsin, USA - TBH18017 | ecosystem: Environmental > Aquatic > Freshwater > Lake > Hypolimnion/Profundal zone | place: USA: Wisconsin...
CGGACTGGGCATCGGAGGACCGCTGGATTTTATTCCCGACGTACACCAGGAGCGGCAGCGCGAACAGCTGGATCCAGCCGCTGGAGAAGAAGAAGATATGGTTCTGGACGGCCTGCGGCAGGAAATACGCGATAATGGGCACGATGAAGAACACCCAGATCGTCCACACCACCCCGAAGACAATCGCAAGATGCGTGGCGAGCCAGTCATTGACCAGCGCGACATGCGACGCGCCCTCCCGCCGTCTCGCAATGCGCAGGCTCACTGCATGCGGGACATGAAGGTGAATGCGCCTCTCGGCGGTAACCTGCTCCTGGTCCACGTGTCCTCTTTATCCTCGATCCACCGGGCCAGGCATTTCCCGCACAGGCACGTGACGGTGCTTACCCCGGTAAAACGGCCGCAGCCGGTGCAGTACGTCTCTTTCACGGTGTCCCACCTCGCAATCGCAGTCCTTATCTTTGCAGTCCTCATGCCAGGCTGCCGCCAGCGCCCGGATGCTCTCCGCGTCGGCGGGGCCGTACCACGGCATGCAGGATTCCTCCAGCAGGTAATCCCCGATCGTGCAGCGGCGGCAGATGGTAAGGTCGGCTGTCATGACGGACCAGAAGAAAATCCTCTACGTCTCCCTCGATATCGAGGCCGACGGACCGGCCCCCGGGCTGAACTCGATGCTCGCGCTGGGGGCGGCCGTGTTCTGCGAAGGGGACGGCGGGGCATGGGGGGGCACCTGGTACTCGACGCTGGAGCCGCTCCCGGATGCCAGTCCGGAGGCGGAGACGATGACCTGGTGGCAGGGGCAGCCGGATGCCTGGCAGGAAGTGTGCAGCCGCCAGAGGGACCCGGGAACCGCCATGAAGAACTTCGTGCACTGGTGCGACGCGCTGCGCCTGCACGGCACCCTGGTGGCCGTGGCGAAACCCGCCGCCTACGACTTCGCCTGGGTGAACTACTACTGCCACCGGTTCGCCGGGCGGAATCCGCTCGGGTTCGCCTGCCTTGATATCCGCAGCTATGCAACGGGGATGGGACTCAGCGAGAAAGAACTGAAGGCTATCGAGAAGAGCGTTGACAGGACGGGACTGCGGAGCCATGTCGCGGTCGATGACGCGATCGAGCAGGGCAGGTTCTTCCTGAGGTTGCTTACCAGGGCGTGCGGTCCCACGCCGAGCTGATGCACCAGAAAAGGAGCCCCAGCAGCATGAGCAGCATCCAGTTGAAGCTGCCGTGGCTGATCTTCCAGGCCTCGAAGACGGCAGCGAGAGCGAACGAGATGATCGCAAGCAGTCGGAGCATGGTGACTTCCTTAATGTCAGCGGCACCCGAAGGTGCCGCGCAAGTGCACGAAATCCTCGTACAGCTGGTAGGTCTGCTCCCGGGACGGGTTCGCGGCGGGATCGGCGGGCTCCGGCACCTTATCCTTCGTCAGCAGGTTCAGCGTGTCGCACCACTGCTGCTGGGTGTGCCAGGCGACATGGGCCGCCACGGCATATTCCACTACCAGCCCCGCGATCAGCAGCAGGATCACGGTGACCAGCGCCAGCGCCACCTTCATCGCGTGGGTCCAGTGCACGATCGCCTCAAACCGGAAGTCCTTGATGTTCACCGCTTAATCCTGTCCTCCAGGACGGCCAGGCGCGTCTCGTGGTTGGCGTACAGGGCCTTGATCTGGGCCACTTCCCCGGTGAGGGCGCGCATGGCGGACGTGTTCTCCTCCGTCGCGGTGATCTGCCGGAAGATGCCCCGCCCGATCACGATGATCGCGGACAGCAGCACCACCACCCCGCCGAGGCCCCCGATAGCGATCAGCCAGTTCGACACCGGTCCTCCTAGTGATGGAACGCGACGACGACGAGCAGGGCCACGATGGCCGTGAGGCTGGAGATGATCCCGATGACCAGCCCGATGGTGGCGCGGGACTGCGACGCCCTCGCGATCGTCTCGTTCTGCGCGATCAGGGCCTCTGCGCGCTGGCTGGTGACCGAGGATGCGCTCCCGGACGTGGACCCCTCCCCCCGGTCAATCCGCTCCTTCAGCTCCGCGAGCCGGTCGGTGAAGGTGTCGCTCAGGGCCTTGATCTGGGCCAGCAGCAGGTCGATCTGCTTGGTGAACGACAGCTCGGTCTTGTCGGCGGCCTTCGCCGCCGCCTGGGCCTGCTCGAACACCGCCTCCTTCGCCGCCTGGAGGGCGGCAGCCAGGGCCTGGGCGCTGGCTGTCGCGGCCTGGTTGGTGCGGACATCACGTTCCTCGAACTGCAGCTCGATCGACTTGAACTTCTCCTCCGCCGAGCCGCCGAGGCTGCCGAGCTTCTCCTGTATCAGCTCCCGCACGTGCGCGATCTCAGTCTGGATCTGCGTAGGCGTCCGGTTGACTGTCGCGGACAGCAGCTCGGTGGCGCGGTCCATCGCGGCCAGGCGCGTCTCGATGACCTCCCGCAGGGATGCCAGCTCCCGCAGGAGCTGCTGGGTGGTGAGCAGGGTCGGATCCGGGCGCGGCGTCCAGTCGCTCTCTGATGAGAGGGTGTTCACACGCCCCCGGCAAGCTCACCGGGACGGTGGATGCGCCAGTCGGCGGAAAGAGCCGAGGTGAGATTCCCCGCCGCCAGCTTCCGGATCATCCCCGGATCGGGGATCTCGCCCAGCTTCCCGGCGAAGATGACATCCCCCGGGTCCCCGTTCACCCCGTGCATCAGGTACTCCCGCAGGGTAATCTCGTAACCCCCGATCCTGTCCGTCCGGAGATCGCCGGGGACGCGGAAGCCGTGAATGACGGGCAGCTCATGCGCTTCCACCCGGACATGGTTCCACCGCCCGTGGAACCGGGCGAAGGCGCCCAGCCGGTTCTCCCAGAAGAACAGGGGCTGCGGCTTCCCCCGGTCATCCATCACGGCCTCGCAGATGACGTGGGTGACCTCCGGGATATCCCCCAGGGCCTCCATCCGCTTCAGCAGGAGGTCCGTCCTCCCGTTCACGATCAGGCAGTCGAAGACGCGGGGCATTAGTACCTCCCACCGGGATTCTCGCCACCGGCACGGACGCCAGCAGGGCCTTCATGGTTTCCGGGTCCCCGGTGACCACGGAGATCCCGCCGCCAGCGATGAGCCTGCGGGCGTCGCTCTTCGATTTCGCCAGCCCGCAGGCCACCAGTGCGTCTGCGACAGTGACCGGCTTCCCGTCCGGGTGCAGGAGCATGCCGCCTCCTTTAGCAGCCGACGGCTTTCTGGTTCACCAGTAACTGGCTGGCTCATAGGAGAGAATGAGCGTCACTTCCCCGGTGATATCCGAGTCATGCGCGCCGAAGGAGATCCTGCGTTTCATCTCGGTGACCCGGTAGGTGTAGACGGCCCCGCCCCCCCCGATCTGCCAGTCTTCCATCTGCACGACATCGCCGATGTTGATGCCGAAGACCAGCTCCCACGCAGCCGGATCAGGGGCCGCGTCGATCTTCACGTTCTCGGCGTGCCTCGTCGGGGTCCCGAAGACGCTGAACAGCCAGTCCGCCTGGAGCTGCATCTCTGCCATGGACTGCAGCCAGCTGGTCACCTGCAGCGGCTGCGCCCCGTACTGCACCTGGGAGGCCTCCACTGCCGTGGCATCCGCCGGGGTGACCAGGGGCAGTGATGCCCCTGTCGGAGACAGCGGAGCGACGGTGATCACGTTGAACACCTGCTGGGGGTCGGTGACCCACTTGATCTCCGGGTAATAGGGGGTCCTGCCGAGGCTCGTGGTGGGCCCCAGCGCCCACACCGGGGAGAAATACTGCCCGGCCAGGTGGGGCCGCTGCCAGTAGGTGAGGTGGTTCATGTTGTCCACGAACAGCATCCCGTCGTCGGACTGCTGGATCGCCTGGATCGCCGCGCCCACCTGCACCCCGCCGCCGGAGGTCCCCGGCGCCTGTACCAGCAGCGGGGCCGGGTCGATGCACCTGTTCGGGGACGCGCACCTTCCCCCGCGCATCAGCCGCTCGATCCGCTGTCCCACCGTGTCCCCGGTGGAGGTGGCCGCCGCCGGGGGACTGCCCCCGCTCCCGGATGCGGTCTGGCACACCCCCGCCCCGGCAGCGCCCGAGCCGTACCCGGAGTTGAACGAATCCCCGGATCCTGTCACCTGCGCGGCGCCTTTCTCGCTGCCGACCCCGGACGCCGTGTAGACCTCGAAACTGGAGGAAAGCCCGGTCCAGCCCACCCACACCCACCCATCGCCGACGCCGACATCAGTCGCCGCCCCGGTGAAACCCTGCGCCGTCCAGGCGGACGGCCCGGACACGACGGTGCCCGACTGGGCCTGCGCTACGACCACAGCGGAGATAGAAGCCCCGTTGGAGACGGGGTAGGCTCCATAGGCATACCCCGACGAGCCGTCCGGGGCGAAGGCGGCACTGCCGTTCGTCGCGCCGACCTCATCGGACCCCCAGGTGATCTGCACCCCGGCGGGCGCGGGCAGCTGCCCGAAGGCACTCAGCGCCGCCCAGTAGTGATCCAGGATCCGGTAATAGGGCAGGATGTACGGATAGACGGCGAGATGGGACAGGGACACATTCCCGCCGTGGACCAGGCTTCCCGGGCTGGCGCCGCCGCTGGCGCCGAAGTCGCCGTTCGCGATCAGCCACGTCCAAGCGGATGTCATCCCCGCAGCCGTCCCGGACACGTTCGCGTTGTCACCGCCGTCCAGCCACACCTGCCACGCGGTGGTCGTCAGGGTGATCGTCGCCATGTGCCAGGACCCGGACCGCAGGTCCGAGGCGCTGTAAATGGAATGGGAGGTCCCGGTGGCCCCGCTGTAGGTGATCAGGTTCAGGTGCCCGCTGCTGCTCAGCTGCAGGAGCAGGACCGGGCTGGTCCCGGTGGCAAGCTCCAGGATGGTCAGCGGCACCCCGTACGGCTGCTGGACCTGGGCGGCGAAGTTGCCGGACCCGACATCGGAGGTCTCGAACCCGGTAGCCCCGGCATAGAACGGGTAGTTGAACCACACCTCGACCGTGATCCCCCCGGACAACGCCGGGAACCCGGGGTCATTGCAGGACAGGTACCAGCCGTAGCTGCCCGTCGTCCCGGCCTGCCCGGAGGCGGTCCAGGACGCGGACCCAGGAGTCTGGGTCACCGGGTTGCCCGTCCCGAGGGACGCGGGGGATCCCTGCGGGTCCCCGAACATCCAGCCCGGGTTCTGGCCGACGGAATAGACCGCGATCCCGGGCGCGATGACCCCCGAGCCGCTGGCCCCGGCCAGGGAATAGTACGGCTGGGCGATGCCCCCGTTCGGGGACAGCAAGATAGCGAGAGGGCTGGTGTTCCCGATCGCGGCGTTCAGCAGTTCCGTGGGCAGCACCCCGGAGGTTCCCGGCGCGTCATCGCACGGCCACCAGGCATACGGGCTGTCCTCGTAGATCTCCGACCGGTAGAAGGTCGGAGGGGTCGCGGAGAGCGCCGCCCACAGGTCCGTCCCGGTTACCGAGCAGTACCGGCGGAACGCCGGGTCGATCTCCTCGTCCCACTGGGCGGCGTTGCGCTGGATGACGTACCAGCGGTTGACGGTATTCCCGCCGAGGGTACCGAGGGCCGCCCGCAGCCGCAGGGGAGTTCCCGGGACGATATCCGGGAAATAAGGCGAACTGGCATTCGAGGAAATGAGATCCCCGTCGAAGTCATCGAGTTCGATCGTCAGGTTCGTGGACTGCAGCTGCCCCAGCTCGTACTGGATCCCGGTCGTCTCGTCCCAGTTCCACAGCCTCGATGACAGGCTCGTCCAGGTGACCTCCGAATCCGGGGTGTTGAACCCGGATCCGAATCCCGCCTCGAAGACCACGTACGGCCAGTTCAGGTTCCCGCCGGAAGGGACGGGGGTCAGTCCCACGATATAGACCCCGAGCATGAACCCGGACAGGTTCTCCGCTACCGAGGCGGTCCCGGTCACGGACTGCGCCGAGCTGGACCCGGCGAGATAGGCGGCAGTCAGGATGTTGTCCGCGAGGGCGTTGCTGCCGTTGGTCTGCGTCTGGGTCGCCAGGGCAGTCCAGCCGGAGGGAAGGAATGCCTGCCCGGAGGAGATGTTGTCCCCCCCGGTCGCCCCGATGAAGAAGGACCGCTGGGCAGGTGCCCCGAGTGACAGGGAGATAGATGTTGCCGCTGCGCCGTAAGCAGTCACCGGCCCCACCGGGGTATCCCAGGGACCCAGCCCCGATACTTCCACCACCAGCACGTTGATCGCGGCGATCTCCATATCGGGCGCGACATACACGTTCTGCACGAAAGAGGTGATGTTCGGGGTGTACGCGATCGCGGTCCTGGTATAGCCCTCCGGTCCCGCCGCCGGGTACTCCCGCCACCAGGAATGCCCGTCGTCGCCGGTACCGACGTGCACGTTGATGATCGCCGGGTCCTGGGTCCAGGTGCTGATCGCGAACAGCCAGTTCCCCGCAGAGGGAATCCCGCTGCCGGTGCCCACGGAGAACGCCGGGGTCAGCGGTACCACGCAGGACTGCAGCGCGGAGGTAACGGAGGTGAAAGTGGTGCCCTGCCCGTAGCTGTTGGACCACTGGTTGACCACCGCAGGCTGCGGGGTGCTCCCGAAGGCGGTCAGCGTCCCGGTTCCCCCGAGGGCGGCCTGCCCCAGCTGGAGGAAACTCGCGGACAGAGTGCCCGCTCCCGGCAGGACGGCATTCCCGGTGCCGCTGCGGACCGCGAACATGCTCCCGGTCCCGGCCAGGGACGCCGCCAGCAGCGGTCCCCCGAACGCCGAGATGGCGCCTGCCCCGGCCAGGGACGCGGCGCCCGTGACGCCCGCGTTGTAGGTGAGGGTGATCTGCCCGGCGGCGCCCGAGCCCCCGGGGGAACCCCCGGTGTTCTGCTTGCCGCCCCCCGCGCCGCCGCCGCCCGGGGCGTTGCCGCTGCCCCCGGTGGTGCCGTCAACGCCGCTGCCGCCCGTGCCGCCGCCCGTACCGGCGGTGCCGCCCGCGCCGCCGCCGCCGCCGGTAACCCCCGCGCCGCCGCCTCCGGACGTCCCTGCCGCGCCGCCGCCGCCGCCGCCGGTCTTGCCGCCGGACCCGGAGTTCCCCAGTCCCCCGGAACCCCCCGCGAACGCCGTGGTATTAGACCCCGCCGCTCCGCCCGCGCCCGCGCTCTCGGCGGCCCCGGTGGCCCCCGCGTTCGCGGTGACGGTAACGGACGTCCCGGGGAAGGACGTGTTAGTCCCGGTCCCCCCGGACCCGATGGTGTAGGTGATGCTGGCGCCGCTGACCGCGAGCGCCGGTTCCGCCGCGTACGCGCCGCCGCCGCCGCCGCCGCCGGAGTGCCCCCCGGTGCCCTGAACCCCGGTGGCACCGTCGCCGCCCTCGCCCCAGGCCTGGCACTCGACGGTGCTGGCGACGACAGACCAGCTGCCACTCGTGGTGAAGGTAACCGAGGTGATCGCGTCCACCTTCTCCCGGGCATTAAGTCAGCGGTACTGGTTCTATGCGGTGAGATCCGCAGTCAGTGCAGCGCAGCACGATCCCTTTCCCGTGCTTGCCCTGGCGCAGCTGCAGGTTCTCCGGACGGTTATCGGTTCTGTCGCCGTTGATGTGGTGAACTGTCTCGGTCTTCAGGAGAGGGCGCCCGAGAATTTTTGCCATGACGAGACGATGCTCAAGAACGTAGCCAGTGGAGAGTAGCGGGCTAAGCTCAAGATCTTCTGCCGTCGGCTTCGCCTGGATATAACCGTTACCATCGACATGACGGCCACCCGCCCACCGGGGATTGCCATCTCGCCACTGCGGCTTACGCGTACTTATCCCCTGTTTGCGCAGTGCGGTACTTACGCCATTCTGACTAACCCCCCAGGAGTCAGCGATTTTCTGCTGGCTTTCTCCAGCTTGATAACGCCGGACGGCCTCCATCTGGCGATCTTCAGTCCAGAAGACAGGCCTTCCTCCCTCGCGAAGCGTGATTCCGTGCTTCCCGAGATAATTCCCGATAGTCCTTCCGGTAACGCCGAACTTTACTCCGATATCTTTCAGAGTGCTTCCGGCCTGATACATATCTGCGGCTTCCCGGACCTGCCGTTCGGTAAGTGCGCGGATATCTACGCCGCGCCGTCTCATCGGAATGCCTGAGTCCTTGACGACCTGAAGGATACGGTCGATCCCCGCGCCGGTTCTCTCCTTGATATCCTTCACGGTCACTCCGTCGCGATACAGGGTTATGACCGTAGCTTGCTGCTCCGGGGTTCCTTCCCAGGTGCGCCGCTTGCCCTTGCGCAACTCGACATTATGATCGTGAAGGATACGCAGGATCGGGCTAGGGGAGATGCAGAAATGATCAGCCAGCTGGTAGCTAGTCCAGCCCTGCCTGTAAAGAGAGATGATTTCCGCATCATGTTCACGGGTGAAAGGTTTGCTCATGCAATAATAATAGCATGATAGTGATCATTGCACCATCACTCTAGTAGCTAATACAAAACCTTTACCCATAATACTAGACTGATCGCGATCCCCGCTGCCGCCACCTGGAATGAGTTAGTGTTGGCTATGCTGATAGGCTGCCCCGTCCACGTCCCCCACAGGTGCCTGTTCGGGCCCACCGTGTCCCAGATCTCCAGCCCGACAATGGACCAGGTGCTCCCGGATCCGTTTGTCCAGGTGGCAGTGGAGGAATTGCTCGTCGCGGCAGCGGACGCGGTGCTGAATGTCATCGTCGTGCCGCCCGTGGTGTAACCGGTTCCCGTCAGCTCGGTCATATTGGCGGTGGCGGTAGGCGCGCTGGTCCCCAGTTTCGTCTTCAATGTCGTGGGCGCCGTGTAATTGACCCCGTTCAGCTCTGCTTTCAGCACGAGCGTGGCGTCAGTCTGGTCGAACATTGCCATTTTAGGTAGTCACCTCCTCGGAAATAAAAAGAGCCTGATCCCTGGCAGCCGCCATCTCCATCAGCTCCTGGATATCGAAAAGCATCAGGCGCGCAGTCGCGGTGATCGTGACCGGACGGCACCCGATCCCCGCGTGATCATGCTGCACGGGACAGCAACGGCATGTCACTGCCTGGTCAGGGTGCTGGTAATCGTAGGTTTCCGCGATAGCATGGCACTGCTGGCATTCCACCGTCAGCGGGTCAAGGGGGAATTCCATGATGCTCCTGCTATACTGAGTGAGTGAAATTCGAGATAGAGACTGAGTACCTCGGGCTCATTGAGCTGAGGAAATACGAATGGGTCAGCGTCGTCCTGCCTGACGGGCGCCAGGTCACTGTCTTTGATGACATGATCTACATCGCCACTGAACAGGACATCATCAGCCATAAGGACGGGAAGAAAATATGGGAGGCGTCGGGCTCCTCTTACGGGAAAGTCCTTATGAGCCGTAGCCCGGGAGCGTCGTCCCGGTCCGCCGGTTCTGCTTCGCCTGCTGCAGCAGCTTCTTCTGGACTTCGGCGGTGATCTGCTTGATCTGCGCCGTACTCAGCGTGAGGGTGGTGGAGGACCCTCCGCCGCCCATCGAGATGCTGACCGAGACGTTGTTGTAATTGAATGTCCCGGACTTCAGGTTCGGGGCCAGCGTCCCCCCGTAGACGGACATGGCCGCCTGCGCCCCGAGCCCCTTGCTCGCCTTGTTGATCGCGTTCCACAGCTGGTTCACCGCCGCCACCCCCCCGGAGGGCCCGCCCCCGAGGATCGACTGGGCCAGCGCGTCCCCCTGCTGCGGCCCCGCCGCGATCAGCTGCTGCGCCAGCCCCTTGCTCAGCCCGTCCTTGGACAGGGTGTGCATGTCCTTGGTGAACGACTGGATGGAACTCAGGTACCCCTGCATCGACTGCGCTACCGTGGACTGGGTGGTATCCAGGCTGGACAGCCCCAGCCCGGAGACGGTGCTGGCGGCGGTGCTCTTGGCGTAGTTGACTTCCGTGGCGATCTGGCTGACGATGCCTTTCGCCGCCGATTCCGCCTCCGGGCCCAGGTCCTTCGCCGCGTCGTTGATCCCCTTGATGATGGTGACCGCGAACGGCTTCATGGCTCCCGGGGCGAGCTGGCTCGCGGCCTGGGTGACCGCGCCCGCGACAGCCGCGACGGCTGCCGGGGGAAGGGCGGCAGACGAGGGGGCGGACCCTCCCCCGAAGACCCGGCCTTCCCGCAGTCCCGACACCGCCGCAGTCAGCTCGTCGGAAATGGTGCCCATCATCCCGGACAGCTGCTGCGACAGCAGGTCCTCCATATCCCCGAACATGCCCCGGATCTCGTAGAGACCGTCCATAATCCCCCCGGCGGCGAACCCCGGGACCTTGTGCGCCGCCATGAACGGGGCGATCTGGTGCACCAGGTGCTTCGGCACGACCGCCTCGCCCGGCTCCAGCATCGCCGGGAAGATATCTCCCCCGCCGTAACCCGGGACACGCCACCCGGTCTGGGCGTTGGTCAGCCGCATCCCGCCGCCGGAACCCGCGAGGGTCGCCGGAGCGATCCCCCCTGCCGGGGTGGCGGCCCCGATGTACTGGCTGAGCACCCGGTTGATCGTGGTGACCACGACGCTGACGCTTTTCCCGTGCACCTGCGCGATCGCGGCGATCAGGTTCTGCACCGCCGCCGGATTCGCGGTCGCGTGGATGTTCACGTCCTTGCTCTCCAGCGAGGAGATCAGGGACTTCAGCGATTCGGCGGCGGCGGCCCCGGATACGCTGACCTTGATGTTCATCGCGGCCTGCACCTGCCCGACGATGCCCTTGATAGCTGAAGCCGACAGGCCCTTCCCGGACAGGGCGCTGCCGATGATCGCCTTCACGTCCCCCGCCGACGCGCTCACCGACTTGAAATCCTGCGCGAGGGACTGCGCGGCAGCATGGAAGGCGCTGGTGTTCACGTCCCCGGCGGCGGCCTTGAAGTCCTTCATGTCCTGTGACATCTTCGGCAGGTTCAGCGAGCCCTTCGCCAGGGCCGCGTACGCGTCCTCCTGCATGGTGGACCCGAACTTCTGCGCCTGCGCGGAGACATCCGACAGCCCGATAGTCCCCTGGGTTACGGTCGCGTTGTACTTCTTCTGCGAGTCGGCGGCCTTGTCGATCGCCCCGGAGATCGCCGCGTAGTTCTGCGCCTGGGTCTTCCCGGACTGGTACGCGGGGCCCCCGACCTCCTGGGACAGGATCCCCAGCTGCGCCAGGGCAGCAGGGGACTGCCGCGCGTACGGGAGAAGCTGCTGCGCCTGGTAGGCGCCCGCCCCGGCGACCTGGGCCCCGGAGAGTACCCCGGAGGTCTGCGCGGTGCGCAGCCAGTCCAGCATGGATCCGGCCTGCTGGATCAGCCCCGGGTTGGTCGTGGAGACATTGCTGAACGCCGACCAGGCCTGCTGTGACGCGGGGCTGGTGAACCCCACTAGCGCTTTCGCGATCGCCCCGGTCGATTCCTTCGTCGCGGACGCAGACAGCTTGGTGACCTCCGCCGCGTCGGCAGCGGACTTCAGCGACGACCCGAGAGACTGCATCGTCTGGATCGACCCGGCGAACCCGGTCGCGCCCATGCTCCCCCCGGCGGCGTTGGAGATCAGCTGATCCCAGGCCGGGTTGACCGTCCCCAGCTGCGATCCCTGCAGCCCCTGCGCGATCTGCACCGCCCCGACGTTCGCGAACAGCGACCCCCGGGACTGGCTCATCGCCTTGTACCCGGCGGCGGTGTTCGCGATCTGCTGCATCGCGACCGCGCTCAGCTTCCCGCCCTTGAACGCGGTGGCCGTCTGCAGTCCCGCCATGTCCGCGAGGGCATACGCCTGCTCCAGGCTTCCCCCGGTCGCGGACTGGATCTGCCCCCCGGCGGACAGCAGCTCGTTCAGCTGCTGAGCTGCGTTCTGCAGGGCCACGTTCGCGGTCCCCCCGGACGTCCGCACCTTCGGCCCCCCGAAGGCAGAGAAAATCCCCTGCGTGGCGTCCCGCATCCCGCCGAAAATGTCCCCGTGCGCGAATGTCTCTGCGAGTCCGTGCCCGATGGCGCGATCCGGGGACAACGACCCGGCCTGCCCGGCGATGCTGGCGAACTGGTTCATGTTGGAGAACAGGGTGTCGCCCGCCTGGCTGAAGCTCGCCTGGCCCGCTAGTGTCTGCAGCCGCTGCACCCACTGCTGCGTCGGGGATGCGGCAGTGATCGTCTTGCCGATAGCGTAGGCCCCGGCCGCTATTCCGGCGATCGAAGCCCCGCCCAAAGACCCCAGCGCTCCCGCCGCCCCGGTCCCGGCGATCGTATCCCCTTCGGCTGCAGCCAGGCCTGCCGCGACATCATCCGCCGTCGCTGTCCGGGCGACAGTCCCGAGAATCCCCCCGGGAGCCCTTCCCATCAAGTTCGCGAGGCTTCCGACCATCCCCACCCCGTACCGGTTGCCCGCTTCCGCAGCCAGTCCCAGCCCCAGCAGGTTCGTCGGGATATGCCCAGTCAGCCAGGACGCCCCCTTGGTGATCCCCTGCAAGGTGGAAAGAAGATCCCCGCCGACCCCGGGAAGAGCGGGGGCGACATGCAGGAACGTCGTCCCGATATTCCCCAGCACATCCCCGAACTGCTGCAGATCACCGGTCCCCTGGGATACCAGGTCATTCAGGGATTTCCCCTCGCCGCCCTTGAAGGCCAGCGTCACCTTCGCGGCGAACCGGTCCACCATGTCAAGAGTATTCGTGCCCAGCTGCCAGAAGTTGCTCAGGCCCCCGGACGCATTGTCCGTGGCGGCCTTGATGGAATTGATCCCGGCCCCGAGAAGCTCCCATACCTGCGGGTCAGCAGCGGTCTGCGCTTCCTGCAGGGCATCCCCGAGGCCCAGCATCTGCCCGGGAGTCTGCCCCCCGATGCCGCTGCCCAGCGACTGCCCCACCGCATTGATGGCAACCATGCGCCCGTACAGGGTCTGGCCGCCTTCAAGGCCCACGGCACCTGCCGCCAGCCCGGCGACAGTCGCAGGCCCGGCGGTCGCAAGGACCTCGTTCATCCCCATCATGATGTAATGCCCGATGGTCAGCCACCGGCCGACGTTCGGGACGATCGTGGCACCCCGCTCACCGGCCCGGCCCAGGTCGAACGCGCCGCCGCCCGCGATCGCCCCGGCAGCTCCCAGCCCGAGATCCGCCAGTCCCCCGAGGCCGCCCGCCGCCCTGACCGCGACATTACGGGCAGCATCCGCGAGAGCGTAGCCCCCGAGGTTCCCGACAGCAGCCCGGACGGTACCCCCGATACCGGAATTGAAGAGCGTCGCGGCAACCGCAGCGACAGCCCCGCTTGCGACGAGATCCGGGATGATCGAGCTGTACCTCCGGGATGCCTCGTCAGCGGCCATCGCAGCCAGGACACCCCGGGAAAGACCTCCTCCTCCGCCGCTGAGACCGCTCCCGAGACCGGCGCCTGCCGTTGCCCCTATCACCGATGCGGCGACGTCCCCTGCTGCGTCAGTGCCCCCGCTGCGGGGGAACAGCCTCGCCGCCACCGCATTCGCGAAGGTGTCCGCGAAAGACCCGACGTCCTGCCGGGATGCAGCAGCCGCTTCCCGCTGCCCGGCGATCATCCGGGACAGCAGGAGAGCATCCGTTCCCTTGCTGAAAGTGCCCCCCGCACTTCTTCTGATCGCAGCAGCCGCCTCGATAATCGGGTCGATGGCAGCAGCATCATCCCCTGCCCCCCTCGCGATCCCCGCAGTAGCCAGAGCGTCGGTGAGAATGCTCCCGCTGGTGCTCCTCAGCTTGGAATAAGTTGTTGATACTGCCGACTGGCCCGCCACTGCGGCCCTTTCCGCAGCCCGGCCCAGCCTCTCAGTCTCCTGCGTCAGCTTCGCGACGGCAATTCTTTCCTTCTCCAGTGCCACCGCCCGCGCATCCGACGCGGCCTGCGCTTGTTTCGTTATATCCGCGATGCGCTGGTCTGCCGCCGACGCCCGCACTTCCTGCCAGGCGAGCGCGACCTTCGCGATCTCCCTCTGCTCTTCCCGCAGCTTCGTGATATGATCATTCGCCATCTTGATCATATCGGCCTCGTAAGCCTTCTGCTGCTCAGCTTCCTCCATCTTGTTCCACAGGCGCTCATTCATGACCTGCCGCATGGCGGAGGCGTGAGCATCAGGGGAGAAAAGCTGCCCTCCGGTGTTCCTGGCGAAATCCTCCAGCTGCCGCTTGAACGCAGCGAGATCCCTGCCGATCCCTTCCAGGGAATTATGCAGCCCCTCATTCTTCCCGATCATCTGATCGAGGGCTTCTATGTAATCGCTGCTGTCAGCCCCGAAAGGCTGGACGACACTGGGAAGACCCTTAGGCATTACTCACCTCCTCGATAGATATCACGGGTCGTAGGGAAGGAATCCCTCGACAGCGGCCTCCTGCAGCTCCCCGTCCCGGATCGCCTCTTCCGTAGTGGGCCCCAGGAACGGATGCGGCGGGGAAACCAGGAACTCGTGGTACCAGGAACCTCCGGTGTCCGTCCAGTGCAGGAACTTCCCGGACGTCGGGACAATAACGCAGCCGAACTCCAGGATCCGGGAATACTCCGCCGAGTTCCCCACAAACGCAGTAGCCCGCAAACCAGTGTGCGCCGGGGTCCAATACATGCTCCGGGACAGTTCCCCGGAGGCGTAGGCAGGCGGCTCCCCGCCTTTGGCCCGGTGCCACATCCCCTGCGGATGGGAAATCCTCGTGAGAGTCCTCTTCGACGTGCGGTCCGCGATGTACCTCGCCATCGCATTAGCTGCGGGAGGGGCACCCTGCAAAGCTTTGTTCCGCACCTGGATCAGGTACTCCAGGTTTTCCTTCGGAGTAACCATTACCCCCGCGCAGCCATCCTTGCCAGCAGCTCATCCACCGCCGGGCCCATGAACTTCCCCGCCACCACGCTCACGTCATACTCCCCGGCAAATTCCCGCAGTTTCTCCCTCGGGACCTCATCCCTGCGGTCATAGGCCTCCTCGAAAGCGGTGACCATCTCCTTCACCGAGGGCCTGATCCACCAGCCTTTATGGACCCCGTTCCAGAAGGGCTCCCCGTCCACCTGGACGCCGAAGGGATTCAGCTCCTCCATCGCGGACGCGCGGGTGGTAATGACGGGCGTGCCGCAGGCCTGGGCCTCGATGATGGGCAGCCCGAAGCCTTCCCCGTAGGAGCACCCGGCCATCACGTCGATCGCCCCGTACCAGTCCGCGAGATCGGCTGGCTGGATCAGCCCGCCGTGGTAGCGGTACTGGTCGGCGGCCCGGATGCAGTCGGTGATCCCGAGGTTCTCCGCGAGGGCCTCCAGGTCCTGTCCCCCGTCCTGGTGGATCCCGGTATGCAGGGTCAGCAGGGAATCCGGGTGGGAGCGGTGGAATTTCGCGAACGCGAGCATCTGCTCCGGGTGGCCCTTGCGGATCGCGTCGTTGTTGGCCCCGTTCAGCCCGATGACGAACTTATCCGGGTCCAGCCCGGCTAGTTCCTTTGCCTTCCGGCGGTCTTCCGGTGGACGGAAAATCTCCGTGTCGATCCCGTGCGGGACGTAGACGGGATTAAATCCGGCGGTGCGGAACCTGTCATAGCCGAAGCGGGACATCGCGATCAGCTGGGCGCCTGATGCGTCGATGCAGGCCTTGTCCGCGACGGACATGGGGCGGCAGTCCGAGGGCAGCCAGTGCGCGACCGGCATCTCCTTCAGCAGCTGCGCATCCAGCACCCAGACATCCCCGAGGGTGATCACGAGATCGGGATTGACGGCCTTGCAGTGCTGGGACAAGCTCGCGGAGCAGTACCCGTGGCCGAACCCGGGGAGAATGGGGATGCCATTCCAGTTCGTCGGGGCGCCCGACAGCCCCCAGTAGGCGCTGACGACGACATCATGCCCCATTTCCTTCAGTTTCTGGATCCATATCGCTGTCTGGGTTCCGTAACCACTGGGCGCCCAGGGGCTGCATGAATGCCACATCAGACTGGCCACGCGCGACTCTTCTCATTTGTCAGCAAGTTGTGCGCCTGCCATACCCTCGCCGTCTTCCATGACGAGGAGCCAGTGCGCCTGTTCCAGGGTCAGTTCATCCACCTGCTGCGGCGTCCAGCCTTTCAGCTTGGAGAACTTGTGATACAGCCACATCTCCTCCGGGAGTCCTTCCGGTGCCTTCGGGGAGAACCGCGAATCGTGGTTGTTCGCGTGGTAGATGAAGATCTGCGCTATTCGGCTGGCTGCTTTTTTGGGTCCGTGGCACCGCGCCCCGCGATCTTGTCCATCAGCGGCTGGATCTCCCGCTCGATGATCGCGTAGTCATCGAGGTCCATGTCCCCGATCACCACATCCGCCGCCGCGTAACTGTTATTCGCCGGGATGGGGTAGGGGAAGCTCCAGGCGGTGATGATCCGTCCGAGAAGGGCGTTGCGCTGGTCATTCTGCATCGCCAGCATCGACATCGAGTTGGATGTCTCGTGCAGCTCGATCTTCGCGACCTCCTGGACGGCGAGACGGTCGCGGACTTTCAGGTCGGTGCGGAAATCCACCCAGTTGGCGGTCCCGTCAGCCTGCATGCTGGCAAGCTCAATGCGCATTCGCGTCTCCTTCTGATAGGATGTTCCACGTGGAACGATGGCTGCCTGTCCCGGGATGGGAAGGGCTATACGAAATAAGCTGCCTCGGCAGGGTTAGATCCCTGCCGAGGCAGACGTATTCAGGCATACGTGGCGGCAAGGTTCTGAAGCCAAGGGAATACCGGAACAAGAAAAGCGGTCGTTTGCAGCACTTGTACGTGGTCTTTACCGCACCGGGCCAGAAGCGTATGACGTACTCCGTGCATAAGCTGGTAATGCTCGCCTTTAGGGGGCTCTGCCCCGAGGGGATGCAGGTACGTCATCTCAACGGGAATCCTGCTGATAACCGCTATCCGGAGAACCTGGTTTACGGAACCCCGGAAGAAAACATGAAGGACCGTGATGAACGGCACGGAACTAACTATGAACTAAATAGGACTCACTGCCCGCAAGACCATCCATACGATTAGTAAGTAGGGGTATTGTTCGTAAGGACAATGGTGCCCGGCCCAAGACCCCCGCTACCGCCGACATTCGTTGCATTGGAAATTCCCTCGAAGGTGTTGCCGTACCCGACGAGGATCTTGCTCCGCATGATCTTCGACTTGGTGTTCGCCACCTGGTTCGCATTGAAGGTCAGCGTGAACGGGGTGCCCGAGTTCGGGATGCTCGCGTTGGACATCGTGATGCTCATAGGCGCCTGGGCGTTGAGCAGCATCAGGTCCAGCGGGGTCTCACTGTTCGTCGGGTCCCACTGGATGCTCCCGTCCATCGTCAGAGGCCCCCGTGCGATGATGAACGGATTCTGCTGGCCCTGGACCGTCCAGTAGACCTGGGTGGCGCGCTTGAAGCTGACCATGAACTCGCCGATCCCGGAATAGGCTCCCGTGCTGGAGACCGTGTTCCCGGCGATGACGACGGTGCTCACCCAGTTGGGGATCGGGCGGGAGTTGGTGGTCACGTTGGTCACGGCGGACGTCGCCACCGTGGAGATCCAGGAATCCCCGGCCATCTTGATGCTCAGCAGCTGCTCCGCGTTGCCGCTGAAATCCAGCGACTTCAGCACCCCAGACGGGTACTGCCGGGCCCCGTAAGTATTCGTCGGGGCCGTGCCGTAAGTGGCGCTGGTGAAGACGTTGACGATATTGGTCACGTCGGTGAACGTGTGCGTCGGGGGCTGCGCCCCGTAGGCGCCGCCGTACCCGAGGGGAGAATTCAGCGCCGCGAACGTATGCGTGAAAGGCGTCCCGCAGGTGCTCACCGTCGCGCCCGTCGCGTGGGTGAACCGCAGCGGGTTGTTCGCGAAGTTCACGATGTTCGACGCGGCGGTGGTGGAGATGATCACCACTTCGGACGTGGATCCGGTCCCGATCTGGATAGTCGCGTTCGCGGTGTAAGACGTCGGGGTGGTGGAGCTGAGCGTCATCGCGACGGCCCCCACCGCCAGCGCCGAGTTCGCTGTCGCGGCATTGGCCGCGCCGGTCCCGGTGCTGGACAGGTCCCCGAAGACATTATCGAAGAAATACCCGTGCGAATCCAGGAAGTTGGGTCCCCCGAACGAGAACGTCCCCGACTCGACCCCGAGAGTCTTGTAGAACAGGTCCGTCATGCTCCCACGGATCGCCTTGTCGTCCAGGAACTTCGGGGTGTCCTCCGGCTCGAAGGAGTTCTGGTCCAGCGGGTGCGTGATGACCGGGAGCACGGGGGTCCCGCCGGTCAGCTCCCGGGCGACCCCGAGCCAGGTGAGGACATTAGGATAGACATTGGGCGTACCCAGGCTCACACGTTATTCCTTTCCGCCGGAAGGCGTATCTGATGCGGTGACCTTGGTCACGCCGTTCCCTCTCGCCTTCTCCGGGGGGGCCTCCGCGAGGCGCCCGTCGGTAGGCATGACATCGGGGGTGATGTCATAACTCTCCCCGGGAATGCAGGTCAGTGTCTTACCCGTGGACAGGTCCTGGTACTGCGGATAGGTCATGACCTCATGACCGTGATACATCACCTTCACGGGGCATCCTTATGCATTGAAGATCTCCCAGATGGAGACTGTCGTGAGCGCGTCATAGCGCTTGCGGCGCTGATCCGCGAGAGAGGACACCCCGGTCCGGTACGTCATCTGCTCTCCGGTGTTATAGAGCGTGGACGTCAGGTTCGTATTCGGGTCGGTGATGTACGCGGGATTCGGCTGGGAGAACCTCAGCGCGAACATGATCGCATCGACCATCCCCGGGAACAGCGGGTCCTGCGGGGTCCCCGAGCCCCCGGAAGTCCAGGTCAGGTAGATATCCATCTGATGCAGGATGCCCTTGGTCCCGGAAGATGTCCCCGGCCCGGTATTGCGGGGAATGGTCCCGCCGAGTTCGGTGGACCTGTTCTCATCCCCGTCGGCGGGCCAGATGTAAATGGCAGGAACCGATGTCTGGATCCTCGGGTCCGGGGGGGTGATGAACGCCGTGGCATCCGGCAGCCCGTAAGGCATCGGAAGCCCGTCGAGAAGAGACAGGAGAAACGACTGCGCGACGACGAGTCCGATAGTTCTGCCCTCCCCCTATTTAACCACAATTCCCCGGGTAATGCACTTACGCCTTCAGGGCCTTCTGTGCTTTCTGCGCCCGCTGCGGAGTCTGGACCCCGCCCGGCACGGTACTCTCCCAGGTATCCACGTACTGCGCGTATTCCACCGGATTGAACCGGCCGTCGATATGCTGCTGCCGCCTTACCGTGGGAGTGGATGCCGCTGCCGCCGTGCTGTCCTGCCGTCTGCGGGCGCTGTGGGCAGCCCTGCGGCTGCGGTAGGTCCCGCCGGGCTTCAGTGTCATATGCCGGATTACCCCTCAATATGGCTGCGACAACGCAAGGAACAGCGATAGAGTCAGATTGTCCTTCTAAAGGGATGGCAGAGCAATTCAGCCTCCGTGGTGAGCCCCACCACATCCCCCCCGGTGGACTGGGAATGCCCGCCGATGTCATGGATGGTGGTGGACGTGGCGCCACGGGTCAGCGCCTCCGCCGTCGCGAAGAGAATGCACGCCTCCTCGATCGCGGCGGGCAGGGTGGTAATCAGCGTCCCTGCCTCATGCGGGTAGGTCAGCGGGGAGCTGAGCGTCAGCGTCCCGGGACCCGAGGCGACCGACGCCGCCGTGACGTGGATGGCCTCCTGCTGCCCGGAATCCTTCACCACCCCGGTAGCCCCGGTGTAAGTCCCGTAGTAGTTGGTGATCGCCCAGCCGCTGGTGTCATTGACTGAGATACTGCTCACCCCGGCGAGGACATTCGCGCTGATCTCCGTATGCGGGTACCCGTTAATGTAGGTGACCTGGATCGCCCAGCCGTTGCGCCCGTACGCCCAGGTGATGTACCCGGGAGCGATGATGACCGCCTGCCCGCCCTGGGCGCTGCTCCCCGGGGAGACCGAGTTGTAGATCCCGATCGGGGGGGTCTCCGGCTCGTAGTAGCCCGCCGGAAGGGCTGCCCAGGTCCGGGGCCAGACGCCGTTCGGGCAGGTCTGCACGTTCGTGATCTCCAGCACCGGCCACCGGGACAAGATCACCCGGGCGTTGAACCCGGAACCGCCCCAGTAGGGCGTCGGATAGGAACCGCCGCCGCCAGGGCCCACCGTCACCCGGTAATCGGGCCCGTGCAGGAGTTCGGTGTCGATGGTGGCCCGCAGTGTCTGGTTGCAGTATTCATCAACGCGAGATGTCGCCCGCGCGCACATATTCCAGATCTCATTCTGGTTCTGCGCGGGAGTGGAATCATCCCAGGGAACGATTGTCGTCCAGCCAGATTAAATCTATTCCCGTTGGCGCGGACTGAAGGGTCAGGGGGCTAACATAAGGCGCCAAGCCGAGAGGCAGGGGAGTAGACACGGGCATCACCTCCCTGCTGTATTCACGGCACGATCACACTTCGTGCAGATCCAGGCGTCTGATTTACTGTCCCAGACGGAATGCTTCGGGCAGATGTCGTCGTGGCAGGTATTGCACTGGGCCCACGGGGCGGCTGTCCTGGCGGCACGGCCTCTTTTAGGCCCCCCGCAACGCCTGCACAAGCCCGCCGCCCTCGACATAGGCTCCTCTAGGTCTTTACTTCCAGCCGCGCGATCAGCTCGCCCTTCTTGCCCTTATCAGGAAGGCCCGCCTCCCGGCACTTCTTCCGCAGCGTCGCGATATGCAGCATGTCCAGCGGGATGTCATCGGGGGTTGCCTCGATCTCCTTCTGCCTGCTCATCGAAATGCCGCATTCGGCGCAGAACTTCGCCCCGGCGATATTGTCATGCCCGGAGGAGCACAGGACGCTGCCCTTGACCAGGTGAGAAGGCAGCTCCCGCTCCATCAGCCACTGCGTTTCGAAGGGCACGTCCACCCCGGCGGAGCGCAGGGCAGCCAGGGCCTGGATCATCTGGATCTGGCTCGTGGCACGTTCCGTGCGGGTCACGTTGACCCGCTGCTCATCCGGGGTCAGCGGAACCGATTCGGGGGTCGCGGACCAGTGCGGGTCGCAGTCGGCGACGCGCTCCTGCTTCGCGGGGATGCCCAGCTTCGGGTCACCGGGGGTGGTCTTGAGGATCTTCGGCTTCCGATCCCCCCGCAGGTAGGTCTCGCAGGGGGTGCAGGTCAGTTCCCATTCTTTCTCGGGGGCCCCGTTGCGCACGGGTCGGATGTGGCTCTGGCCGCACCCTCCGCTGGTCACGGGGACAGCTACGCTCATCAGGTCTGAGCGTGCGTAAAGGCTCATGCAGGTTCCTCTCTGGTTAAGGCTGGTAATGACCGGACGGGAGCTTCCGTTCCATTTCCGATTCCAGGATGGTCTCGCTGCCGCAGTGAGGGCAGGTTCTCGTCCATGCATGATGAATGGTGTTACTCGGGCAACCCGGGCACCATCTGCCCTCGGGGCCCGCCTTGACGAAGAACTTCTCGGCACCCGCGTCCACCAGGCCCGCGCAGGCGTACTGCTGGTTCTTCAGTGCGGGCATGTGCTTGTCATCGACATTGACGAAAGTCCCGGGCTTGGCGACGTACCGGGTGCCGTCATCGGCCTTGAACCCCATGCAGCCAGGCGGGAGCTGAACCCTAGGCAATGTGGTATGCTTTCTGTATGAGGATGTGCTCGAAAGATGGCAGGGCCTTCGTCAAGGCATTTCCCTAGAAATCGGTCGTGATGATGTACTGAATAGTGGCGACAGATGTGCTGGCAGTGTTCCCCGTCGTTCCGTAAAGGTACGTGCCTTTATTCCCGACGTACGTGAAGAACGACGTGGGGATAGAATGGCACTGCAGTCCGTTCGCGGATGTCACCGCCGTACTCGTCCCGATCCAGGTGGTCGCCGTGGACAGGTTATAGAAAGTGACGTTGCACAGGCTCGCGGGAATCATGAACAGCGCAGTTCCCGTCGTCCCGGACGGAACTGTCGCCGCTCCCATGATCAGCGTCACATAACTCCCCTATCCGGGACAGAACCCATTTGATGTCGGGATTGAATTCCCGGCGCAGCACCGAGACCTGCAGCGGCATGATGTTCGCCCGCCAGTCGTAGAAGGCCGCCGCATCCGACTGCCCCCACAGCTCCTCCGCGCTGCGGTAGGTGCTGTCGTGCTCCACGGCGGGCTTCGTCGTGTAATGCAGGTGCTCCAGGACCACCTCGGGGCAGTAGCGGAGCAGTCCCGCCCGCCTGCCCAGCTCCGCCCAGACATTATCGATGTAATAGTGGGTGAGCATGGGCTCGGCGAAATGCCCGAGGGCCCTGACGATATCGGACGAGATGACCACCGTCTCCGGGATGTCGCTGCGGCGCCTGTCGTCGGGGTAGACGATCCCCGTCCCGCCCATGCCTTCCAGGGCCCCCAGCAGGATCGTGTCCCAGTGCGGGGTGGTGAAAACGTGGTCGTCCCCGATGTACATCAGCGCGTCGTAATCATCGGCGGTGATGCTCGCGACGTGGTTGACCTTCGCGGTCGTGCCGACCCGGGTATCCCCGGAATCCAGCACCGCGTGCGTCCCGGTACCCCAGTCCATGTCCCGGTAGGTGTCCTGGTCATCAGCGTCGGTGATGACCACCAGCTCGGCGGAATCGGTCGCCTCGGTGAAGGACTTCAGGAATCTCTCGCAGTTCTCCCGGCGCCATCTCGTCGGGGTCATGACCAGGAGGGAAAGAGTCACTGAAGTCCTTTCCGGATACCCTCTTCGAGGGTGATCTTCGGGGTATAGAATTCATGGAGCCTTCCCGGGTCCCCGACACGGTAGAGGAGGCCCTCAGGCTTTCCTTCAAGATGCTCAACATACGGAAAATATCCTGCAGCATTTCCCATCATCGCGATCAGTTCGTTCAGGCTGACGGCCCGTCCGGTGCAGAGATTGACCGGGCCGTCGATCCCCTGCCCCGCCATGGCGAGAATCCCGTTCACCACGTCATCGACATGAATGAAATCCCGTACCTGGCTGCCGGAACCCCAGACTGCAACGGGATCCCGCCGGTCCCGTATCTGCGCGAGGATGTTCGCGAACGGGAACACCGCATCCTGGCCTTCCCCGTAGACGGTGAACGGCCTCGGGATGGACACCGGAACGGATGTGCGCGAGGCAAGGTACTCGCCGGTAAGCTTCGCCCACCCGTAGACCTGATCGGGCATTCCCGGCGAACTCAGGATAGGAGAAGGGTCGTGAGATCTCAGTGCACTGAGATCTTCGTGCAATCTCAGCCTGAAACTGCCGCGCTGGAGGGCTTCCGGATAGACGGCGACAGAAGAGACGTAAACGACGCGCCCTGGCTTAACCCGCTCTGCCCATCGGAACAGCGCCGCATCGATCTCCAGGTTCCCCGCGTGCGCCAGCGGGGACTCGATCAGCTGCCGTCCGCCTACCACTGCCGCGCAGTGGATGGCAAGGTCAAAGTATTCATTGCTTTCCCGGAAGAAATTCCGGGCATCCGCCTTGCGTTTTACGTCGAGCAGGGTAAGTATCCCTGACGGGATGGCCCTGGCGAAACGGCTCCCGATAAACCCTGAAGCCCCGGTAATCAGGATGCGCTTCACTTTCCGAACAGCTTCCGGTAGTGAGCGACCGTGGTGACCAGTCCGTCCTGCAGCCGGGTGAACCCCGCCGGTTCAATCCCCAGCTTCCTCACCTCGGCCGCGTCCGCGAGCACCTCCGAGCCGGGGGTCTCCCCGGGGCGCATCGGGAGGTACTCCACCGGGATATCGTTCCCGGTCTGCAGCCGGACCTCCTCGCGGACGGCCTCCGCGATCTGGGTCACCGTGGTCCTCCTGGCGGTACCGGCGGAATAGGTGACGCCCCCGCAGGGCCCGTTCTCCAGCGCCCGCACCAGGCAGCGGGCCACGTCATCGACGTAGATCATGTCCATCACCTGGCTGCCGTCGCCGTAGACCTGGACCGGCTCCCCGTGCAGCGCTCTCGCGATGAAGCTCGGGATGATCTTCCTGACCCGGGAAGCCCCGTACGGCTGCGCCACCGACTGCCCGGGACCATAGGCGTTGTAGGCACGGACGCTGCAGACCGGGAGATCCCGGTACCTCCCGTACATCCGGGCGAACCGCTCCACCGTCGTCTTGGTGATCGGATAGGTGGATTCCTCGAAATAGTTCCCCACCGCGATATTCACCAGCGGGGCCTGGTACTGGGCGCAGGCCTGGAGGACATTCAGCCCCCCCAGGACATTCGTCTGCGCTGCGGGAAAAGGATTGGAAATGGTCTCCGAGGTCCCCAGCACCCCCGCCAGGTGGATAACCCCGTCGGCGTGGGCGACTGCCTCGGTGACGGCGATGGCGTCCCGGACATCCCCGAGAACGGATTCCTCGTCCGGGGATTTACAGCGGTCGAAAATGACGGGCTCATGCCCTCCCGACCGCAGTTCCCCCGCCGTCGCGCGCCCGATGAAGCCATTCCCGCCGGTTACCAGGATTCTCATCTTATTACCTTACCCCAGGGGGAATGATTTTGCATGCCCCCCTGGGGCGGAAGGATTTAGATAACGCCGCCGTAGATAGCAAGCTGCCCGTAACTCGGGGTGCACCCGTATACCACGTTCGTGGTGTCGTGGGCGAATGCCGCCCCCGTGGAGGTGGTCAGGACGGTCGTGCTGGTCGATCCGGCGACGCTCAGCACTTCCTGGTTGGATGTGCTGGACGTGCTCCCGATAATGAACTGCGTGCCCACCGGGAGGGCGCTGACCACTCCTGCCGCCGCGAAGGTGAACGAGGTGCTCGCGGCGGTGGCAGCGGTCTGGATGGTCCCCAGCAGCGTCCCCTGCTGCACGGCGGAGATCGCGTACAGCGGGGTCAGGACGTTCGTCAGCTCCACCGGCTTGCTGTTCGGGGTGATAGGCAGCCCGGTATTGACGGTGACGTCCGCCTGCCCGACATAGACGATGTTCCGGCCGTTGTTGACGATCCGGACATTGCTCGTCGCGTAGGTGCTGGGAGTGAACAGCCAGGTAGGCGTATAGGACAGGTTCACGTTATTCGGGACGCCCGCGCCGAGATTCAAGTTTGGCACAATCATCATTCCTTAGATAACGGAAACGACGGATGCCCAGCCGAGGCTGACTGTGGAGACAGTCCCGGTTCCGGCGATAGCGTACGCCACGGCACTAGTGGGAACAGGTCCCATCAGGCAGACAGACTGCCCTGCGGGGATCTGCATGCTGCTTGTACTGGAAGCGCTGGTAACGGCAGTTCCGACGCTCACGTAAACAGCGGTGGTGCCTCCGTTGGCGATGACAAGATCACGAACGTACGTGGTCGGAGCAGTCCAGGTTCCAATCTGAGTGCTGCCGACAACGTTGGTCTGGGAAGTGAAGTAAGCTACTGCAAGAGCCACACAATTCCTCTCATGTGTGTTATTAATCTGATTGAGAACGTGCGGCTCTCTGCCGCTTGATGTCTAGGCGCTACAGATTGCAAACGCATAGACAGGGTAACTCTCCTGATCCGCGATAATACGCCAACCGTACTGGTCAGTTGTATTTTCAGCGGCATTATTGATAGTGTCGCTGGTGGTAAAATCCCACGGAACTGAGTAATCGATAGGCTCGCCCGGTCCGTCTGTTCCGCCACCGCCGACTACAAAAGGTTCAGCACTCGGGCATTCTGCAGTAGCTACACCGCCGCTAGCTTCGGCACCGACTTCAACGGTCACTCCGAGACCATCTGGTCCTGCGGTTGACGGTCCAGCCGGACCTGTAGCGCCCGTTGCTCCGGCAGGACCAGTTGGTCCTGTCTGATTCCAGTCAACCTCGGTCTGTCCACTGGGACAGACGCCCCCGGAAAGAGCCGTGTCGATAACGCCAAGACTCGCCCGCTTTCCGGAGGCGTTCGCCTTATAGCAGCCATGAATGACGCCACCGGAGTCAGGGATGCTTGCGAATGCAGCATCTGCGCCAAACGAAATCCCGCCAGCAATAACTAGGCTGCCGAGAACCGTAAAGATCATGGCTCTCTTGCTCTTGAATTTCGGCTTATACACAGATATCTCCTGACTCTTACTTATA